>Ga0126342_10006024_pt1 | contig 21370 bp, 17 predicted proteins | sample Cyp1metagenome_FD_92528 | JGI IMG/M metagenome (GOLD analysis project Ga0126342, IMG submission 92528) | Coral microbial communities from Lord Howe Island, Old Settlement Bay, Australia - Cyphastrea 1 metagenome | ecosystem: Host-associated > Invertebrates > Cnidaria > Coral ... | reverse complement strand
TCAAATGGGAAAGAGATACGAGGCACAAGGATCCTGGGTGAATTGGGCCAAATTGGCCAGCGAAGTTGAAGGTGAAGACCTGGCAGCTGAAGGTTCAATGAATCGTCTTGCTCAAATTTGTCAAGTGGGGGGGAACCTTGTAGAATACTCACCTTTCATCCACTTCTGGTCGTTTTTGACTAGTCATGGACAATGCTGTAATATGCTGTAATCACATATCTGTCAAATACATAGAACTGCATAGATATTCATGAAACACATCCCATGAAATACATTTGTTTGGGGCATACCTGAAAATATGGTACCTTCAAATCCCCTGGTTGATGATTTGCTCTATGAATTTGGCCCTTCGAAAGGGTATGCCACATGTTCAAATAAACCCATGTAAACCCATTTAAGCGTCGCAGCGATGCAGGCTTTGTCGTCATCCCAACGATCCCCATGTGGTACAAAAGAACCAGTCAAGCTGAGTATAGAAACTGCAAAAAAAAATGGGAAAGTAGCATCTCACTGAAATAGTGCTAAATTACTTGTTCTTTCCTTTTGGGGATTACTACATAATATATATATATATATATCAGTTATATATTGATTAATATAACAAATGAGCCTTAAACATCTTAAAACTACATCTCAAGCGTCCCATGCTGAATTTATCTTCCCATCCCCGACGTTGGTACTTGGCTCGCAAAATCAGTCAAAGCGGGACCAGTCCGGTACGTTATAAGTTGGCAAACAATACTGGATTGGTTGGTGGTTGACAGCACCTGCAGGGAATACACAAGCGGGGTTTGGGAAATACCATGTGCTAAATGCCCAAACATCCGTGCAACTGAACCACCATGCCTCCATGGTATCGTTGATGTGGCTAACCAATTGCAGGCCATCGCACAAAGAGCGGGCCCGTGAAAATGATTGCTCCACTCCAGAGGTTGAGGCGCCCGCAGCCCAAAAGCGAACAAGAAGGGGAAGAAGCGCCCTGTATGCTGGCCCCTTTCGTAAGCGACTAACATCCTCAATGGTTTTCCGCCAAGCATCAGCAGAAGACATGCCTTCTTCGGAGCAAATGCGCTTGGCTACATGCCACAGGCGTTCAAGCTGCACACCGGCTTCTGCATCATCTTGTTCATGAAATGCACGCTGCAACTGTGAGAGCAAGTCAGTTCTGGTTGCCCTTTCTGGCGGATTCCCATCAACATCTTTGACATTGAAGATACTGAAACCCCACATTGCACCTAGGGCGACATTTCCTACCCATCAATTGATACACTTCAGGTGGACCATCAACTGTTAGCTGAACATGAAAGATTGCTCCATCCCTTCGGCAACAAAGTCACCCATCAACCTTCACCTAAGAAAGGCTCATCAAAAAACTCCATGTCACCATTGTAAGGATTCAAAATCACCAAATAAATCAAATGTTAGAGCCAATACCCCTCCGTGAACTATCATTGACATTCACTTAACATCAAGTTTACCTCAAATAATGATATTACAACGTTGATTATAAGTTATAAGTGAACAAAGAACCATTCATTGAATTGCCATGTTGTTGCATTCAACAAAAGCACCACAGCTGTGGTCCTTAACACTTATAACTGGCGAGCAGAAAACCCCATTGAAGTGATATCACCAACCAGTTGTAGGAGTTATTTCATCCCATCGCCAAAACTCTCAAGGGCTATAATCTTACTGTTGACTATGCATTTAGAGGGCTATATGGTGTTGTTAACAGTAAGATTTAGCCCTTACTAATTTACTGGTTGGTGGTTTCAACCTTCTGAAAAATATGAAAATCAGTTGGGATCATTATTCCCATATATTATGGACAAACAATCCAAATGTCCAAACCAGCAACTATAGTTTACTATATAATGTCAACCCTGGATTAATAAACCCCTAGGCTGTTTAATTGGGAAGGTACCATTTAAGTATCAAATCATGACTATTGGGGGAACACCCCCCAAATTAATAAACCATGGTTTAGTCTCATCCGGGGTTGCCATCAGTGTACTATGTTCGTTACTTTTTTCACCAAAAACGACCGGCTTCCGCCGCGACAAACAACGGCGGAGCACCAACTTGGCCAAGCGAAGGATTCGCACGCCGCGGATGATGCGGATGCCGCGCACCGACTTGCCGATTCCTGGGGGACGGGGCCATTGGTGATCCTTTCAAATTGCTAGGTGTCAGTGATTGAACTAGGAAAAAACATGGCAAGCTGGGGGAAAAATGGTGATGTAGCTAGAAAAAAATGGGAAACTTGGTGATTCAACTAGGAACAATTGGGAAATTTGGTGATTTGAACATTCAAAATCATGGAGACACGAAGAACGAACTAGCATTATGATGGCGATTGATGGTTGGTTTATCTGATTAATGTTAGCTAAGTTGCTTTGTAGCTATGTTAAGTAAGGTATATAATTACTACAATCATAGATCAGTTGGGGTATTTTACAAAAGCAACTTGTAACTTGTGGGCACAACTTGGTGAAATATGTGGTACCCGCTAATAGCTGGTCTATCATCTGGAGTACATAAACATCACATATGGGAATGTGGTATTCATAATCTACAATACGAAACTTGGGTATATACACTGCTTGTGAATTATAATTCATGCTAGGGTACAACAACATTCATAGTCTACACAGTTATGGCTTAAATTGGAAATTACAACTGGCTTAAAACCTCATTGAAGTGAACTATGAGCTTAGTTGCAGGAACTACAATCCCATTTACAACTGCTATTTAAGGGCTATGACTGCATATACAATTCACACAGTCATGGCCCGAAATACCAGTTATAAGTAGTAACAAGCCACCCCATTTAGGGTTTATCTATATAAACCCATAGAAATAACCAGTCATTTCACCATAGAAATAATTGGTTTCTACGGCCATAACTGCGATGACATATTTCAGTGGACGGAATGCACATCGGAACGAAAAGTTGGGAAGCAGGGAAGCTGAAGACCAGATCAAGAAACATGGTGAACTACATGGGGAAAATTATGGACTAGATCAACTAGTTAGACTTCATCAAACTGGTTTATATATGATAAAATATCAGCTCCATCTCAACTTCTGTTTCTCCAACCCTGATTCTTGATGACGTTAAATAGCGATCGATCCTACCAACATATCATTGATATTCAACCAACCCCAAGGGTGACTCTACTAAAAATCCATGGCGAATAAACCCTTAGCAGTGGCTGTTGCTGGTTGACAAGCTCTTTTTTTAGCTATGTTTAGGGGGAGTCATCCTTGGGCATACACCCTTCGATAATCAAACGTGGCAATCAAACAGATCCTCGACAAATGGAGGCGTTCATGGGATCATTGTCTACAAATGGTGGATTTTCAGCTGCTAGACATATCCTCCTTGCCAACTTTGTCACTATTTAGAATGGCAATTGTTGTTGTATCTATTCCCCCTTTAAAGACACATCCACACCAATCCATACCATTCCAAGTTGCTGAGAGCTTCCAAGAATTCTCCATCCTCAGCTCTTCAAGGTATGAGGAAACATGTCTGTTGTCCGTTGCGTGGTTTGACTCTGGAAGGCCTTCAAGCTGAGAACTAGAGTTAACCAAACTGGTTCATAAGTAGTATAACTACAAAGTGCTGCTCCATAGCTAGCGAAGTTGGTCCATAACTCCACTAGGGATTATGGTAGATATATCTATAGCTGGTTGGTGGTCTCAACCCCTTTGAGAAATATTAGTCGGTTGGGATTATTATTCCCAATATATGGAAAAATAAAATTCATGTTCCAAACCACCAACCAAATAGTTACTATGGTTTGTAAACCAACGTTCACATAACTGGTGGCCCCAAATCAGAGAATCCCAGGGCTAAGCCGCAAAGGCGAGTTGGGAAAGCCCAGCCGAAACATATAATCCGTTCAGCAACTAAGCCATCCTTATGCAAGCTGGTGCCCTCTAAGGTGGTTTATGACTAGCATCAGGGGTTCAAGGTCTTTATGGTGGATATATCAGTGGCTTCGGTGTAGCAAAAACATGTGTGGCGTGTCATGGCCAGACTTCCAACCGTTGCTGAGTGGCCATTTTTCCAATCACCATTTTAATTTTCTGGGTCAATCAATTGTTATAAATGGGACATGTTCCATAGCTATGTAACAAATTACCAAAAAGTAGCCTAAGTTAACATCACCCTGTAGGCCCATGACCAAAAACAGGATCCTATGATTTGGATGTCACGAATTCCATAGGTACCTATGGTACCATAAAATAACCATATCTGGTATTGCATGATGACCACCTGATTATCCCTATTTAGCTTTATGATCCCATTATTGTCCCATATACCCTCTGGTATCCTCTGGTTATTTAACAGTTCGCCATGGAAAATGGCCCAGTTATAGATGGTTTACCTATCCAAAAATGGTGATTAGCCCTTACTAATTTACTGGTTGGTGGTATACCTACCCCTCTGAAAAATATGAGTTCGTCAGATTGGATCATCATCCCAACTATTGGGGAAAATAAAAAATGTTCCAAACCACCAACCAGATATTTTCATAGGACAACCATCTTGAAAAATCTGAGTTCGTCAATGGGAAGGATGACATCCCATATATGAAATGGAAAATAAACAACGTTTGAAACCACCAACCAGATAAATGATCCTCAACCATAGGATTTTGGGGCCGGTCACAGACCAGGGACCTCTCCACCACTTGTCATTATTCGATTGTATATACCCAAAAAGCAGAAGTACACGCAACCAGCCGCAGCATGCAACTGTCATTTAAAATAGTCAATCTTAGATACCCTGCAGGTTTTAATTCCAGTGTGTGTGTGCATATATATATATATACATACATATGTATATCATTGCCAAACTTAGATACCCTGCAAAAAAAAAAAGCTCCTAGTTGGTGGACGTAGATAATCCCATACCAAAAGACGATGTTGGATTAGTTTCTACCCATCCAAGTTTCCCCAGTTGACCACAGCCACACCTTTTTGCCGTCGAGGCTCATAGAAACCCACCAGGGATACCCAATCCAAAGTGACCTGAGTTTACTCAACCGATGTGATTGGGCAACATGAGGGACCCAGGAGGGTCATTTTGATCTGTACTGAAGGGTTCATCTTACTTAGTATTACTTAGTAAACTGCATGTAGGTTATAATCACAGGTATATATTAAAAGTAAACATAAGTTAAAAGTTAGACGTGGGTTGGTAATTAGCCGCCTAGCCCTAGTTACTGCAATAATCCACCGTTCCATGGCCCAATGGCCCAATTCAAAGTGTCCAACTCTGTCCCTTTGGTAAATTGAAATAGCCATGGAAAATCACAATGTTTACTATGTAAATCACCGGAGAAGAGACATTCACTTGGATTAGTGTCCTGGCTGTTTCTTTTGGGTCATCCTCACCTCAACACATTTGCGTGCCGTTGGTCAAGTTACGGATGTGGTCTGGTCATCCCACTTCATGGCCATATGAATCCAGGGTGCTCCACAATGGCCAGATGACATGTTCCATGGTTTTTCCATGGATGCTCCATGGTGCTGGTATATGGCATCCTGTGGCTTATCTTTAAGCACCACCGGATAGATTGATCTCCTCTGGCAGAAACTACTTCCAGCGATTATCTGATATGTAGATACCAACCAATAAAAAACAACACTTGGGAGATTCATGTAGACTCATATTTATCTCTTCCACCACGATCTTGAAATATGAACAAAGAACATCGGACACCAACAAAAACACAACTATAACAACGAGTCAACCTACAGTAGATGGACAAAAAAAACAAACCCCACAGACATCTACCAAGTAAAACCCCACACCCCAAATTTCAATGTTGCACAAAACTCTATCTAACTTCCTCTTTGTTCAGGGTTTGGTTTGTTTGTCCACCGGACTCAACCGCGCAGCCCAAAGACAACATTGAAATTTGGGGGTGCGGCGGTTGACAACAATACAGCAAGGGTTTGATTTCATCGTCCATCTACGGTATCATCCATTGCCAATCTTAGATACCCAGCAAAAAAAATAAATTCTTTGCTGGTGAACGTAGATATTCCCATTAATACCAAAAGACTAAAGGATTAAAGTATCCATCTAAGATTGACCTAGCTACGGTATCTGATTTATATATATATATAACAATATAGACAACAATAATATATATATATATATATATATATTATATATATGTATATATATATATATGTATTATATACACCCAACACAATTGACAACAATTAATCATCGGTGGCAGCCCAGGTGCTATGAGAACATCCAACAGGAACCAACTCTTCACGTATCGCATGGCTGTCCGAGAGAATCGTCGTTCAACCTTCCCCTGGCCGCTGATGGTTTCGGCAAGAATCCCTGGTCAATGGCCATTCCAGGATCCGATTGATTGGAGGTACCGATTCCATATATAAGCCCTATTTTTTAGGCCTAAATTTCAGGGAATATCCCCACAAAATATGGCCAACAATATGGTACAGTACCTCCATTTTAGGATCCTGGAATTCCCATTGAAGAATCCCTGGGGGTGAAAACACCATGACTATGTGGGGTTGGTCCGGTTGGGTGCGTTTTTTTTCAGTGAAACCTTTGTTGGTTCTGAAATATCGCCACCTAACTGGAGCTATGAAAATGTTACTTCACCATCAACCAACGAGTCAACCAACTATGGGGCACCAGCTGATACAAGAGCTGGCAAAGCCTGGCCAAGCGTAGTAACTGCCAGTGAAAAACATAGCTATGAGTCACCCGTTCCAGTGGGCCCCTAAGTTATGTTTGTTGCTTATCGTACATCCTAGAAACGGTATATCCATGATAAACCAATGTTTTTTTTTGTTTTTTTCGAATGGCGTTTCCCTAAAATCATCTAAAATCCATGTTTTGTGTTTGTTTGATTTTTTGCTTCATCATAATTTATAACTGGTTGGTGGTATACCTAACCCTCTGAACTCTGAAAAATATGAAAGTCAGTTGGGATGATGAAATTCCCAATATATGGAAAAATAAAATTCATGTTCCAAACCACCAACAGATAACTATGATATAACTATGATATGATATAACTGTGAAAATTGCCATCAGACACCGACTTCGCCTTGGATCATCGATATCGTCAGAGATCGTCAGGGTTTTTTAGGCAGAAAATGAGATGAGAAATGGGACTGATCGATGGACTTAGATATGTATACTGTATATATATATTTATATCATATATCATCATCTAACTATATAATTATAAATAATGGGACACTTAAATATTTTTACGGAATTACATTGATAGATTTTGAATGGGATAAAATGTCAAATATGGAGTTTTGGGAGAGGTGATGAGAAATGCCGCAATCCAACATGGCACTCCAACGTGGTCATTTCGACGACTGGACACTTCAATTATCAATAGATCAATAGATTAATATCTGGGTTAGAATAATTCACTAACTTGAAATGTTGGGCCATAAAAGGGGATGATTCCCCTAACGCAGCATGACTCCAGTGAGGGAGAACAGTGAGGTTTTTACAATTAACCCATATATATATATTATATTACATTATAATATATTGTATGTATATGATCTATTGATCTATCTATCTATCTGTTGATCTATCGATCTATCGATCCATCTATCTATCTATCTATCTATCCATCTATCTATCTATCTCTGTATATATATATATGTGTGTGTGTGCACGACACTAATAATGATATAGTTTAGTTCTATTTCAACTTGTTCCTGGTGTTTATTGCCTCAGCTCATTCCATCCAAACTGTGGTCGTTTCTTTTTTTTGAGTTGTCAACAGATCATGTCGTGTAAGCTGTTTTGCAAGTTTTGCCATTTGTCAACCCACGCAAGAGTTACCCTCTGGTAAACTAACATAACTATGGAAAATCACAATTTTTAATGGGTAAATCCACTATAAATCACCATTGTCAATAGCTTTTTTTTGTATGTTTACCAGAGGGTAGGAAGTGTTGATAAAAACCTTGAATTGGCGTGACATCCTTCTGACCGCTGACTACAAGATGGTGCCCGCAGTTTTGTCTGTTGTTTCATAAACCCGCACCAACGTATAGTGCAAAGTTAATAATCACATAAACACTAATAAACATACATAAACCTACATGAGCATACATATGCACTATTCAATCCAGTTATAAACAAACGTTGCTAACTTTAGACAACGCCCCACCTACAGCAAGGCCATCGTTTTCCTGCCTCATGAGTGTTGAAACCGACAAAGAACTGCAAGGGCATATCGGTCAACCAATACACGGCCTCGTCCGCGCTCGCGTCCGCGCGAGCGCTACCGCGCTCGCGTCTGATGATTTTTGAATGCTGTAACCGGCTGTTTTTTCGGATTTGGCGAACATGTAAAAACCAGCTTGTCAAAGGGAACACAAAACAGATCTTACTGGTGCTAAACGTAAGGAATGAGGAAATGATCTATAATAACCACTAGTAATCATCCCAGCAACCCTCATTCCCTACGTTTAGCACCAGTAAGGAATTTACTGACTAGTAATTCATCCAATTGAATGACTATGCTTGGGGTAACCCCTCCAATTATTTCTGTGTAGGTGCACTCCTGGTTTGACATTTCTGGCCGAAAGTTGTGGGAAAGTACAGTAGTGGAAAGTCACCAGAAGCCATGTCGACATCATGTTCTTTTCTTCATCAATATAGGAGATTGCTGTAGATGTATCACAACTGTCCCTTTTCAAAGGGCAGACTTCAGGACGTTGACCTAGAGTTCGTTTTTCCGGAACCAGATTTCCCTCAATCATCTGCGAAAAGGGTTTTTATAATTAGCAAAAACACAATAAGCAACAGAAATCGAGGACATATATTGATGATTTTATTGATGTTTATATACTATTCAAAGTGATGGTCGCCCTTGAGCATTGGTCTCTTCCAGGCCCGTGACTGGTCGCTTTCTCATGCACAATAGCCCTGTGGATGGTTGCTAAATCACCTGTTGGTAGATGGGCAGTTGATCCCCTTAATATATGCATTACATCTATTTATACTACAATATATATATATATATCCCTATGGATCCAAACACTGTCTGAGAAGGTACTTAACCCTCCAAATTATAGTAAATTATACCCCAAACACTTCCTAAGAAGGTACTTGGATCCATAGGGATATATATATATAATTACATATACAAAGATATAATTAATTATATATATATATATATCCATCAGCTGTGTTTCAGTGGTTTCATACTTCAATCCCAAGTTTCTTCGCCTGCGGAACTCTTCCCCATCGTCTGAGGAAGTGGACTACTGTAAGTGGAGATATATGTCACCAGAGTTTTTTTTGGGCCCATATCCCAACATATCCCAACATATCCCAACATATCCCAACATATCCCAACATATCCCAACAAACATGGGGGTGAGTTCTCAGGCATGGTTATAGCATGTTATAGCAGTTATAGCCATAGCCATCGCCGTACGTGAAAACCTCTGGCCGTACGAACGAAAAGAGGATCGATCATCGTCCAAGGAACAGAAATCCAATCCATCACGATGAAGAATTCCTCACTGGTCATCCTGGCTTCCTGGGAGACGTGTCTAACGCGTCAGACGTGTCAGTGTGTCTGGAAATGGAAAATACCGGCATACCCTAACAATGGCGACATTTCACAGGGATGATGACAAACTATATGGGATTTGGGGGGGTACTCTGTTTTCAGAAACACCCAAATGTCCCGGAAAGAAGAGGGACTTGTACCATGTAAACATATGTCAAATGGTGACTCAATTTGACCAACAGAATTGGTCCTGAACTTTCACCACAAACCCTTTGTTTACTCGGTGATCGGCCTAATAAGGAGGATTTGACTATAGTTAATGGGCTTCATGAACCAACTAAAAAACTACAATGTGAGGCCCCCCTTCCATAGCTAAGTTGGTGAACATAACTCCAATTTCACTATGGTTTATGGTACGCAAATAACGAACTAGTTACTGGGGCTTTTGTTCACCAACATTCACATCACTGGGGGCCACATTGTACACTTATAGCCAACTGATCCAACAGTTTTAAGATGTTTTAAGATGTTTTAAGTGGCTTACAATTCACATTTCCCAAGGGATATGTCACCAGCCGAGCTTCGATCTGCTCGAAAGCGCTCAGTGGGAACCTGGATGCAACCCGGAGCCACATGATGTGCAGCTATGGAAGCCATGGGGCGACAAACATTGATCAACTTAAAAAGTGATGTTAAAACATACCCTCTGGTGAACTAACATAGCAATGGAAAATGGCTATTTATAGTAGATTTTCCCATTAAGAATGGTGATTTTCCATTGCTATGTTAGTTCACCAGAGGGTATATAAATTATATAAACATGAAAAAAAACTGACAAACATAGTGATGTTCATTGATTTTCCATATTTGCGTTAAATTACCAGAGGGTAGTAATATGTAGTAATCATATGCCATGCTGACGGCATGACGTGGTCCCTATATAATTAGCATCATCATCCTTGCATCGTCAATCTTCGGAACTACACAACTGAAAACAACATTTATACGTTATTACTAGTTGGTGGTTTCAATCCCTCTGAAAAATATGAGTTCATCAGATTGGATCATCATCCCAGCTATTGGGAAAAAACATGTTGGGATGATTCTTCCCAATATATTATGGAAAAATAAACAATGTTCCAAAATGTTCCAAACCACCAACCAGTAATGATCTATAACCAACTAGATGGGGAAAATCAGTTGGGAAAATATGATGTTCAATCACCCACGACCCATTGGACCCATGACTAGACGCATTGTCAGGATGTCTCAGGATTGATAGTACTAGACACATGGCTCACCATCTGTCACGACCGGTCAAGCAACAAGTCACGTAACGTGACCCCTATGGCCCTATGGCAAATGAATCATCAATAAACATCAACAAAATAACTATCCTGGTTGGTGGTTTCAACCCCTCTGAAAGATATGACTTCGTCAGTTGGGATGATTATGCCCAGACTATCATGTGGAGAAATTCAATTTGTACATATGGAACATATACGCATAAGATCATTTCTGAGGAATCCACGAATTGGCAGATGAACACTCGTATGGCTGGCAAAATTTTCTTTCGATAAATTTACCATGGGTTACCTCGAAATTTTTAACGGCGATCAATCGCTTAAGATTGTTTTGCAAGCGATCTGCTGGGTCCAATTTGACCTTAAATCCTACCCTCTGGTAAACGTTTACAGAACTATACAAAACCATATTTTTTCATGGGACAACTCACTATAAATGGCCATTTTCAAGAGCTATGTTTGACATAACCAGAGGATACCAGAGGGAATTTAGCATGCTAGGATGGGCCCCCTGGTGGCACCCAACATCCCGAATCATCCCGATCCGCCGAAGGCCGAAGTCATCGACCACCAAAAGGTCCAACAAACCACCAAATGGTCCATTTATAGATGATTTTCCCATAAAAACCTCCCTTTATAAGGGATTTTCCATGGCTATGTTAAATAACCAGAGGGTAGATATGGTGTTTATATGGTAATATGGTACTATACTATACGGGTTGGTGGTGACTTAACCATCTTTAAAAATCTGAGTTCGTCAATGGGAAGGATGACATCCCATATATGAAATGGAAAATAAAACATGTTTGAAACCACCAACCAGACATTATACAAAGAAGAATGCCAGGTATTCTGGTGGTTTCAACATCCTCAAAACTCATGAGTGACTCATGAGTCAATGGGGATGTTCCCAGTTAAAATCGAAACATAAGCCGACTATATATGTCAAACATCGTCAAAACACCAACCACAGTCATGGCCCATCTAAAAGTTATGTTTATGGAATGAACTAACTAACTCCTATTAAACAATAGTTGGATATAGTTGGTTATTTAATAATTATATAAATATATAACTGCCCATTTATAATTTGATAAGATTATCCTATAAGTATAGTTGGTGATATATCATGAAATAAGCCCACAAAAAAAACTCTGTTACCCTCTGGTAAAGCAACACAGCTATGGACAACCACGATCTTTAATGGGTAAATCTGGTCCATTTTCCATACAATGTGGCCCCCCCCCCAGTTATAAGTTGGTTTATACGCCCCAGTAACTATAGTTATAAGTGCCATAAACCATAGTTATTGGAGCTAAATGTTCACCAACTTAGCTATCGAACGGGGGCCTTACATTGTAGCTATGTTAGTTTACCAGAGGCTAGTTGGGCCCTTTCACTGCAGAAAGGGCTGATCATTGCCATCCCCAAACGCGTGGCGTCCGAGGCGCAAGATCACCTCCATGGAAATGACGAGCAACGCCAAAGTGTCCCAAACCTCACCGGTCGCCGCAAGGTTCCGCAAGGCGCAAGTTGTTGCTGCCCCCACTTTTTTTTGGATAACGTTGAAGTGCAAATGGTGGTAAGACTCGGTGAATTTACGATCATTTACTGATATGGATGTTTATGGTAGATATATCGAACATTATTTTCTGGTTGGTGGTGACTTAACCATCTTGAAAAATCTGAGTTCGTCAATGGAAAGGATGACATCCCATATATGAAATGGAAAATAAAACATGTTTGAAACCACCAACCAGTATTTTTCACTAGATCATGGGGTTTTTATGCAAACCAACATTCACTTTTGTTTGGGTGGACCACCTTGTAAGATCTTGCCATCTATTCGCTCCAGCTTCAACATACTCAACTTCGGAACAGCGAGGGAAAAAAACATATAAATATCAGCCCCTTGAAATAATATAGCTAAGGTAGCAGTGATATATATATATATATAATTATATATATAATATATATATATATAAATCAAGCTGGTGTGGGTCGACATGTTTTGAAGAATTCCGAGAGAAAAAAAACCTCTCGATCCAAGCTGTACAACTCCGTTGACAGCGAGGAGCATGGCACGGGTTGCATTACACACCGTTCCTAGAGTGGCTTCAACACATCAAGCTGTGAATGGCTAAGATATGTGACCTGGAATCTCGCTTCGAAAAAAAAAATGTGAGGGACATATATGGAAATATCATGGTTAATAATCAATACCTTGAAGTTGTTTGTGTTTTTTTCAGCGAGGTAGATCGATATGTCACCATTTATATCATGTTATATCCATTCATGGTGACAAAACAGGAAATCTACCATTCAACGTGGATAACATGGTTATATATAGATGAAAACATGGAATTAAAGCCCATACGCGCCATAGTCAAAACATTATTATGGGGTATGTTCATCCATCACATGGCGGGAATTCTTGTATTGGACAGTATAAATCCATAGTAATGAAGGTATGACCAATCCCATATGTATATAATTATACGTATATTTGTATATATATATATATATTGTATACCAATAAATCTCTGGTAAACTAACATAACTATGGAAAATCACCATGTTTAATGGGTAAATCCACTATTTCTATGGCCATTTTCAATAGCTTTTTGTATGTTTACCAGGTTCAAAATCCCTAATTTTGGATCGTGAAACCCCGAGAAATTTTCACCAATCCACCAAGGGCACCAAGGGCTTCAGAAAAAATCATCCAATTTTCTGGCTTTCAGCATGTAAAACATCCCATATAGACATCTACCCCAAGTGGTAAACGTTTACATATGGAAAATCACCAATTTTAAGTGGAAAACTCACTATAAATGGCCATGTTCAATGTTAAATTACCAGAGGCCAGAGGGTATATCCTCTATCAGAGAATTGTTTCCGATTGACTTTACCACACGGGAGTTTCTGAAAATGGAGGATCCCCAGTCGTCACAACGGTCGAACGACTTGGATGAGTTGGGCGTACATGACTTACAGTTATGGCCCGAACTACCACATATCGTACATACTCATAACCCCATTTATCCCATTTATGGATAGTTATGGAATGTATAATCCCATTTATAACCAGTTTAATGCAACCATTTGTAATTGGTAAACGGCCATAACTGTAGGAAACCTCCACATATAATGATGCTTAGTTAGTCTCATCGTTCCCGGCGCCCTCGCGAAACACCCAGAAGCCAGCCGCTTGCGCGACATTGGTGCAGTGACAAATGGCATCAGACGCGCATCGAGAGTAGACACCCGACTGTTCTCAACACCTGGGGGTGCACGGTGAAAGGTGCTGCCCTGTACTTAGCTCGCTTGGTTTATAAAGAGTACAAGATTTTGGAGGACTTTAATATGGATCTATAACATTATATACCGACTATAGGTGATTCATGGGGTGTTTAAACCAACTGATAACTTGGGGGCCTTGTGTTGAAGTCAACTTGTCCAAGAGTTCTTGGGTTGGCAACTGAAAGTCTTGTAAAACCAATCGAAAAGCCCCCCCAAAAAACTCAATGAATCGTCACCTTCCCCTAAGGCCCTACTTAAAACGGCCATCACAGCGGGTATATCCTATTTTCAGACACCCCTGATCAATCGCTGACGGCTACTCCGTGTGAACTACTTCTCCTATCAGGTTAAATGAATAATATATCCCTGGAAGATCATATCACTTAGCAAATGGTCGGTTTATATTTTATATCATTAAAGGGTCAAAGGGATACTTCAGCGATATTATATGTATATAGATAGATAGATAGCAACCATTGTTCCAAGTTTATGATCATAATGTTCATAACCACATATTTGCACAAAAAAAAACCTAATAAAGTATAGTAATTTCTTATGGAAATACAGAAATCCACTTAGTTCAAGCCACAGTGAAAAATCCTTCAGAAAGCTGCGTCAAACGGGCCCCAGAAAGATGCGAAATGCTGTACCGTCTGGTTATTTTTTACAGTTCACTATGGAAGCCATGGCCCATTTATAGATGATAAACATGATGCTTTACCTATTCAACATGGTGATTTCCCAAAACGCCTACGTTTTAGAACCCGAGGCTGATTGGGATTGCGAAAAGCCATGGGAATCCCTGGGTTCATCTGGCGCTGTGATGCCAATCCAATTTTCTGGGTGCCCAATGAAATCTGGCCGAATCTGGCGATGCTGATGAAAACCAATGGGATGATCATGGCAATTTTTCACCCTATGGATCCAGCCGTACCTTCTTAGGAAGTGTGACTGGGGTATAATTTACTATAATTTGGAGGGTTAAGTACCTTCTCAGACAGTGTTTGGATCCATAGGGTCAGGAAAAGATGTTGAAACCAACAGCCAATGACACATTACCGACAGCCCCCCAAAATGGAGTTCAGGGGCCCCACTGAAAAAACCCGAACCCAAGATTTGAGCCAAGTAGGTATTCACCAAAGACTCCAATTCGGGGATCCGTCGAGTTTGTTCTTCAAACCCGGACTACAGATAAACTGGTCTATTCTGGACCATAAAGCATTCCATCTGGGTCAAGTTTGACCCATACCCTACTGAAACATAGCATTTTTCAACATCCGCCATAAACAGTTTGATGATTCATGATGATTCGCCCATTAAAATATCCAAAAGCCTCCATTTTCTCCGGGAGTTTCCCACCCACCTGAATAAGTCAACTCGGGCAGAATGTTGTCCTCCTCCTGCTGATCGATATCGTCCTGGCGCAGTGCCCCAAGATCCCCAAATACCCGTTCTGTTTATGGCTATTTAAATATCGGATTCTAATTTCATAAATGGGAACTTACTGACTTATGACTGGCGTTTTGGGCCATAACTGGCTTATAATCCCTTGTTGAGTGATAGATATGTATATAATATTTATATAACCAACGAGTGGCAGGAATTTATAATATTTAATAATCCCGTGGCCATACGGCCATCACCAGGCGGGCTATAGCCACCTTCCCAGCCGGCTGGAAGGTCAAATCGCTGCAAGATAGATGTTGCTGACCAGCATAACTCAGAAGTATTCGATGCTTGAGATAGATCATTCCACTAAAAAGACGGGAGAACATGTATGAACATATACCATCAGATACCAACATCACTGGTTGGTGGTTTCAACCCCTCTGAAAAGTATGAAAGTCAGTTGGGATTATTATTCCCAATATATGGAAAAAATGTTCCAAACCACCAACCAAATCATATACCAACATAACCACTTTGCAGCCATATCTACTGTCTATCGATCACAAATCGCACTTGTGAAAAATCTGTGAGTAGCTGTTTTTAGTGCCGCTTTGCCATGATCCATCAATCATCATTCAGTGGATGTGTTCTCCATGTTTGGAACGTCAAACCCCCAGTTCTTCCCACAAAAAGCCTTTCCCAGTTGAGCCAGGGCCAACATACCCCGTTTTCCCATCCCAGGAAATACTGGCGGGTTCATGGGAATCCCGTTGATTATGGCTTTGTCATCGGATTGGTTTAAGGAACTTGTTACAGGAAACCTCTATATTTAAACATGAAAAAACACATGGTTTCCTGTAGATATTCCCTTAAACCAATCCAACGACTTAGTTCCCGTATGCTTTATATTGATATTATTTGAACACCCACTAAACGCGCTCAAATCTCTACCCGTTCCCAACAAACATGTCCCCGATCAGCACGTGAGAAACATATGTTTCTCTGTTTTCCCAGGTTTTTGTTAATTCAATATTGACGTTTCCATGTTTTTCTTCTATGATTGGTGTCCATGTTATGCTTTCCATATCTTTTCATGTGTTTTTTATGGTTGTTCCGTGTTTTTCTCTGGTTTGACAACCATAAAACCACAGAGAAAAAACCGGAACAACCATAAATACACCATATTTCCCTTTTTACTTTTGGTGTATTGATGGTTGTTCCGGTTTTGTCGTGTTTTGTCGTGTTTTTTCCCCATTTTACGACCCATGAAGCCACCCCGGGGAGAACCTCGGTGGGCCATTTCCACAAGGCGCGCATGAGCTCCTGGGTGCTCTGATCCAGCCCTTCGTACCTGGTGAAATCCCAGTGGGTGTGGCTGGTGCGGTTTACGTAGGGTTGCTGGATGGGTTGCTGGGGGTTGCTGGGATGATACTAGTGATGAAATGGATCATTCCCGAACATTCCCTGCGTTTAGATGTTTAGCACCAGTAAGTCTTGTGATTATATATGATGTTTTGAGAAATTATGGAAAACTATAAATGAAAACTCTAGTGATGTGACTGGAATAGTTGATTATACATGATACATTAAATATAATCACGGGAAGATAAACATTTCAAAAAGAAAACAGCGATGAATGGGTCATTTGAGACCATCGATAATAGTCTCCAACTTTTTAAGGATGCAAATCCTACCCATTTCTGGGGATATTGGCAATAATTTACTGTTGTTTACCACATTACTCGTATAATGTAGAATGTCTAAAACAGATGGTTATAACATGTTAAAACCACTTGTCCATATTAATGATTGCAACGTTTGCGAAGTGGATAAGTATCATTAAATATTAAGTATCTATATCCCTGGTAGGCCGCACTTGCTAGAAGTGGGTCTCACGAACAGACTGCCAGCCCGGGTTTAAGCATCACTGTTTCACCAATCTATCTCGATCAGCCTTGGAAAATGGTGGAAAATGGTGTTCTAGTCTGGAATTAGCACTGGTCTCTTGGTTCTAGTCCCTTTGGAGGGGCCGATTTTGGGACGTCACAGTCTTGTTTACATTTCTTATCTTGGGTCAAGTCCTACGATAAAAATACATTGTTACAAAATCATTCATCTCAATGGGTGGTCTAGGTTTAGTGCTACAAAAGAGGTAGCCGTCATGGTTTAATTGATTTAAACGTTAGTTGAGCTTTGGATTTTGCCCCATTTATGTTCGTTCACATCTTCAAACAAACAACCGCTTACCTTGGTGGGTCCCCAAAAAAAATCTATACCGGTTTTTCACTCTCATGTTACAATGTTCATTTTCTGCAACAAAGAAACATCAACAAACATCAACAACCGCCATATATTTCTCGCTTCAAAGATGCCATGTATTTCTCGCTTTCGTTCGTTGCACCAAAAAGAGCTGCAGCTACACCTACCCGGGTTCTTCGAGATTCCTCCGATTCGTCCGGGGCACTCCAAGACTTCGATATTCTCCCAGAAGCTCACCTCGAAAAGAACACCAAATCTCAAGCTGGTTGGTGGTTAAACATGTGGTGATTTATGGTGATTTATGGTGGGTTTATGGTGGGTTTATGGTGATTTACGGTGGGTTTATGGTGGGTTTATGGTGATTTATGGTGGGTTTATGGTGATTTATGGTGGATTTATGGTGATCAATGGGTAATATACTGGTTGGTGGTTGCGCCTACCCCTCTGAAGAATGATGGAGTTAAAGTCAGTTGGGAAGATAAACATGTGGAAAAAAAAATATTGTTTCCATAATACTGGTTGGTGTTTTTTCGCCCTACTCCTCTGAAAAATGATGGAGTGAGTTCGTCAGTTGGGATGATGAAATTCCCAACTGAATGGACTGTCATAAAAATCCATTAAAATCCATTAAACCACTAATCCATTATTATTCCCATATATTAATGGAAAGTCTAATAAAATTCCATGGTTCCAGTCACCATCAACTTTTCGGTGACTTCTGTTGGTTGGTTTATGCGTGGAAAATCCTTTGAAAATGGGGATATGTCAAAACATAAACTACCATATTTGTTTGAGGAATGAACATCGTTTTACCATCAATTTGGGGTTCACTAGGGTACCAGGGTTTTGACTCATACCCATATATAGATATTAGATGATATTAGGATAGAACTAAAGGATGATGATACCGTCATCTATGCGTAGTGAGGCCTTCTAGTTATGTTTGGCTTTGTAAACCCGATTAATTAATACTATAGTTATATCCCCCTAATCAACCCTAGTTAACCAACATATAAATTCGAAAAAACGAAAGCCAGATGTGGTGAGATTTCAATTTAGCTAACATTTTTTTTGCCCCACCTACCCTTGGGATACCCTGAACGATCCCTGAGGTGTCATCAAACATGGTGGGCTGAGATATCCCTGTACGATCAATACGGAGGTTCAAGGAGATATCGTGAAACATATACTTTTTCGATCAAACCATGGTTAACCACCAATTAAAACCAACCAATGGCTAAACCAACAATTTTGACATAGTATTATGCCCTCTGATTATTCAACGCTATGGCTATGGAAGCCATGGACCATTTCAAGATGATCTACCGTGATCTACCTGATCCAGGAGCTGGACTTCAGGCTAAGAAGCCGCCCAAGTCTGCTGTTTTAATCCACTGGGCTACCAAGTCTGTTCAATTAATAAGTTTATATATAGACTAAATGAGTCTATATAATTTCATATCATTACATATCTAAAAAACTAAATGGACCATATAATACCCTAAACCATACTTAATTCAACTGTGCAGTTTCCACACCCGTCGCCTTCTTCCGGAAACTTTGGCTGCTGCCCATGCTGATACTCCTTCGCGCCTGGTCCTGGCGCTGGAAGCGTGTAGCCTCCCCTTGTGTCGGTTTCTGCATGCATGCAATAATTGGCCACTGGTTAAAAGGAGAATAGCCACCAAACACACTGGTAGAAATGGTGGGATATAGTGAGATATAAACTGAAGATTTCCGCATAATTTACCCTCTCGTTGTGCCATATGGAAGACATAACCATAGATGATGGTGATTACAGAACTTGACAATGGTGATTTTTCATACAATGTGAGGCCACCAAGATAGTTAAGTTGGTTTATAGCTCCAATAACCATGGTTTATGGTACTTATAACTAGTTACTGGGGCTTATAAACCAACTTATAACTGCGAGGCCTCACATTGTACCAAAAAAGAAATATAAAAGCATGTGTAAGTGCTAAACGGATATGCCCATCGAAATTCCCATTGATGGGATATCCATGGAATATGTTTTTTGTTTTTTAATAGCTATTGAAAATGGCCACTCATAGCGGAGTTACTCATTGAAAATGGTGATTTTCCATAGTTATGTTGGTTTACCAGAGGGTACCTAATGACATAACACCGACTCTACAATGGAGTGTGCCCCCCCCCAGTTATAAGTTGAGTTATAAGCCCAGTAACTATATTTATAAGTACCATAAACCATTGTTATTGGAGTTATGTTCACCAACTTAGCTATCTTGGGGGCCTCACATTGTAATAATATCCAATGAAAAATCAACTATATGTAGGAACGGGATAGATGGGAAAACTGTTGGATATTTACGGCTACTTCTGGAAATCCACGCCGTGACTTTGGTAAGTTGGAGTTGACTCTTCATGATGGGGATAGATATTTAACATGGCAATTTATAGGAATTTTTCTCTAGGGATATTTCGCGGAATAAACAAAATATCACCTTGTCAACTTTTTAGAAGAATTCGAAGTTGATTTATATAATTTTACCCTCTGGTAAATTAACATAGACCCTGGTAGATAGGGGTTGGAAGACTAGTTTCCATTAAAAATTGGTGATTTTCAGGGTCTATGTTTATTTACCAGAGGGTATATTTCACTACAATAATCTCTGGATTTATGGAGAGTTTTTTCAATCACTCCTATTTTTCATGGGTGACACTCAAGCCGCAACCATTGGATGTTGTCCCGGGTTCTGACCCAGTCACAAACTGATTGGTACCCATTCAGTTGGATCACAGTTTCCCCGAATCATAATCTGGGATGATGCAAAATGTCTGGTCCTCATGTTCGATGGGAAAAAGGAACATAGTTTTTCTGTATAGCTTAATGGAAGGAACACCATGCATGGAAAATGCCTGTTGCGTGCAAAATAAATCGTATTTTGAGGCGGTTTCTGCATATCACTTATCAAGTGTCATCAGCATTTTACCCAGAATGTTTTTTTTCAAAAAAAACAAATTTTATCCTTTCGTTTAGTCAGCTACTGGCAGCATGGAAGGCATCTCCAATTTGCTTTGCAAATGAATTCAGGCAGAGGCCTTCGGGGTAGCCTATTGTTTTTTTTTTGGAGCCAGGCAACAATGCAGATCTACGAACAAATACAACATCTTCAATCAACTGATCCAACAGTGATTATTGTATCCTTATTTCGAATCACCGTCAAAATGGTATCAACTATCAAAATCATCTGCACGTTCATGGAAATCATAGTATGTTGTTCTTGATGTTGTTGTTGTTGATGTTGCTGTTGTTGTTGCTGTTGTTGTTGTTGTTGCTGTTGTTGTTGTTGTTGGTGGTGGTGGTGGTGGTTGTGGTTGTGGTTGTGGTTGTGGCTGTGGTTGTTGTGGTTGTGGTTGTGGTGGTGGTTGTGGTTGTGGTTGTGGTTGTGGTTGTTGTTGTTGTTGTGGTTGTGGTTGTGGTTGTGGTTGTTGTTGTTGTTGTGGTTGTGGTTGTGGTTGTTGTTGTTGTTGTTGTTGTTGTTGTTGTTGTTGTTGTTGTTGTTGTTGTTGTT
>Ga0126342_10006023_pt1 | contig 21370 bp, 20 predicted proteins | sample Cyp1metagenome_FD_92528 | JGI IMG/M metagenome (GOLD analysis project Ga0126342, IMG submission 92528) | Coral microbial communities from Lord Howe Island, Old Settlement Bay, Australia - Cyphastrea 1 metagenome | ecosystem: Host-associated > Invertebrates > Cnidaria > Coral ... | reverse complement strand
TGCTCTAAAACTCTAGGTCTTAGATAATCTTAGTTATTTTATGTGTTTTATATTCTACACAAAAAAAAAAAATCAAATTTATTTTATTTTATATATATTGAATATATTTGGATTATATTTTTAAATTAAATTTTATATCTTTATTTCCAATTATTAATTAAAACAAATAATTAAATTATATAATATATAAATAAATTATTTAAGAATTATATATATATATAATTTAATATATATATAATAAATAAATAAATTTTATGATTTTTTTTAATATTTTTTATATTTATATAATATATGCAATATTATATAACAATCAAGAAATTAGAGGAAATATATAATGAATTATTTCAATATATAATCCAAATATATTCAATATATATAAAATAAGATAAATTTGATTTTTTTTTTTTGTGTAGAATATAAAACACATAAAATAACTAAGATTATCTAAGACCTAGAGTTTTAGAGCACCAAGATCTATTCCCATAGTGGTGCTTGTCGCTGCTGTTTTGCACGTATGAAAATCTATCAAATTAAAAATCATTCTTGAATCAACCTAGACTAAAATATATTCGGACCTGATGCATCCCAAAGATAGATCTACATTGATAATCATAAAAATCATTACAATAGATGCAGATCTTTGGAATCATGGATCCCGCTTTTCCATGCTTTTCCAAGGTCGTTTGAAATAAACGCACATGGATCACCTTTATGATGCCATCTGCAATCCAAGACTCTATTTCATTAACGGTAAACTTTGTACACTTCTGGTCTGAACCAGGGAGGCCGCCTGGGCCGCCTCGCTGCGACCCAACTAAATCAAACGACTCAATCAGGCTCCTCATCGTCCTTAGATCCCACACGATCTGTCGTTGCTGGAGAGTCTTCGTTGCATTTCAAAGCGGGCAACTTGGAAAAACGTTGTGGGAAATGATGGCCGGAAAGTTTCTTTCTCGTCCGCCTCTTTCTGCCTGGCTTCATGAGTTGTGACACAACTTCGACTAGTCTGTGTCCAATTGTTGAGGCATGAATGGATGTTGAAACAAAGAACTAGACAACACAACTCACTTTGTCACAAGTCTTTGAGGTTGCTTCCCTTTATATACAGCACGGTAATCTGGCATATTTACAATCTGTTCTAGGAAGAACTCTTTGTTTGCGGTCTGGGGACTTGATGTGCCATCCTTGAGCGACCAGCCACCACGGACTGCCTGCTCATGCGCAGCAAAAGATTTGGCAGAAACGCAAGTCTTCAATACTAATAACACTATGTGCCACCTTTCCATCTACTGCTCAGGCTCAACGAAAATCCTGTCCCATGCCATGGAATACGTCGTACTACGCCGTACACATCCCCTGAATCCGCTCCTGAAGCGTCCCCCGCGCTGCGTACTAGACGCTTCGCCAGAGAACGCTGGAGTCATTTCGCGGATCCGGTCGACCTGCGGGCATGGCAGCCATGAGGCACCATTCAGCTTGCCCAAAAGTGCAACGGTTCCTCAGTTCCTCTTGGCACAAATGCTGGGGCCCACTTGGATCCATCAGCTGATGACATGTTCTGAGTCGCAGGCAATCGTTTTCCGCCTCGGCCAAACCACTGTCACCATTTTTATATATATATAGTTATATATACCCTCTGGTTATTTAACATAGCCATGGAAAATGGTCCATTTATAGATGGTTTACCTATTAAAATGGTGATTTCCCATGGCTATGTTAAATAACCAGGGGGTAATTATATGTGTTTGAACGGGCAATAAAATCCAACGGCACATCACAGGACCGTGGACGATCTGCACTTGGAATACCATGCGCAACCCGAAAGCTGAAACTTTCAGTTGGAACCCGTGGAATCTGAACAAGAAACATCCGACACCTAGAACTGCCTGGCCAAAACATGCCAAAACCCTGGACTTAAAGCCACTGGATTATGATGATTAAGCTTTCATGTCATCTTTGATAGGGAATAGATGGGAACATGATGATGAACTACACTGGATGGGAGAACCATGGATAACCAAATGAAAGCCCAAACCAGTGGGATTATCAAGGTCCTGGCTTGGTGCTGGGCGCCAAAGTCGGAGTATCGTCTGTCGTGACGGCTGGCTCAGCACCTCCAGGCTCAACCATGAGCAACCCATCTATCTATAATTCACATTTCTGCAGTAAGCATTACTAGTGAAAACTGTTTTTCATGATCTATGATGATTATATTATTATATACTCATCCAACATTTTCATGCATTTCTTGCACTTCCGCCTTGCCTTCACCCTGCCGATCACGAGGGGCCACGGTGATATTGCCAGCAACAAACGGATTGGATTCCACCCGTTCAACCATGGAAACTTGCGCCTCAGGAGCAGAATGTTTCAGCAGAAAGTCAAGCTGGTGGGGGCAGTCAGGTAGACGAGGTCTGGCTTTGTACTGTGGAACTTCCGAAACTCAGAGAATTTAAATCAATTTCATCCAATAATTCAGCCAAGCTAGCAAGAGAATGCACAAGATCGGCTTCAAGATCCAATTCTTCCCGGTTGCGAACCAAGAAACATCAGGCTGAGTAAAGAACACCACCAGCTTCTCAATCAACTCCTCGGTTTCCCAGCTGGAATCAAACATGGCAACGGAACATCCACCATTTACAATGGTCATTTCCATGGAATTTCCCATGCACCCATTTTTCAGATCATTTAAGGGGTTTCCCATTGCCATGTTTGAAAAAACCGGAGGGGAGCACCCTGGTTACCTATGATTAATATAGACAAGCAACGCTAACCTCAAAGACCAGCCTCTTGTCCAGACCAAACCTGCCGCTGCTACTGTCTTGACTGGATAACATATATTGGATATATTGGATATGGGTGCTCACGAAGCCTTGAGTTTCAAGATGCTTGCATCTGCTTGCCTTACTTTTTAGATTCCTCCTTGATGCCCAGTCTTGCACTTTGCTCTTAGTGATGCGGATTGTAGCCGTTTGGTGGCAAACAAGGCTGCTTTCGTTCACAGGTTTCTGTGTCTCAATCTGACAGCCAGTAAAACCAAGATAGGTCAACAGGCTTCAATCCAACCCCAATGTTGCAATGCGTTGCCATGTGTTACAGCAACAAACAACAAATATCCAGAAAATACAGCTGTGGCTAGGATGTGATACCACGTTTGATGCCAAAAGTATCCAAAAGTAAGATTTTCATAGGACAAATGAATACAAATGATCATTCAGCAGCGGATTTTCATGGATTTTAGAGGTATCTTCAAACTTTTAGCCATGCTTTTTGGACGAAACTGACGAAACCTTCGCACGTTTAGCGCCGAAACAAGCCAGGCATACTGGGTGAGGCGATCGCTGGTGGCACTGGACAGGCCAGGGATGTCATGAACGCTGGAGATCAGCTCCTGAGACGCCCAGCGGCAGGTTTTTAATGGGGGTGCCATTAATTGCCATTATATATCACTACCATTAATATAATATACCATTAATATAGTATAATATACCATATATGATTGCTAGTATATTATATTGCCATCATATATGCCATTATATATAGTTTATAATGGTATATACCATTAATATACTAGCAATATAATATATACCATTATGACAACTATATGGCAATATACTATATATCATATACTACAAAAGGCAATATCATATATACCATTATAATGGCAATTACATGTAATACCATTGTATAATTGCCATTATACATTCTATTAATTATATATCATTATGGCAATTACATGTAATTACATGTAATTACTATGATTAATGGATATTCATGGGCAGTTTAAGTATTTTTTTGGGGTGCAATTTATGATATGTTATTGCCAATCAAAAACATGTCAAGGGCAAAAGTCACACAACGTACAAACGGTTGGCGAGAAACACGACCGAACACATCCGAACACATCCAAACACATCCGAACACGACCCCCATCCCAATTAGCTTGGAGCAACACCCCGGATTTCACACAGCTCGTTGCAAACATGACTCGTACTTCTTCTGGCAGCCGAGGTGTATCAGGGCACCCAGTGTCTGGAGATTTCTGCGGCGGGATGCACGGATGCCAGACAGCTCAGGCCGTCAATTGCAGTACCACTCAGGATTTTGCATCTTCAATGGGAACAACAGATTCTCAGGAACGGTATGAAAAACTGCCAGTCGGAGACTAGAAAACAAACTTTGGATTCAATATGATTCAATGATTCAACATGTCATCAAATCATCCAGAATTCAACCATTTTCGACTGAAACCATCTGAAACCCATGGTGACTTAGGTGACTTGGGGATCCCCCGTGACGACCCGTGACTGAAGAAACCTCTGGCGGTCGCCTTTTGCCCCGTTCGGCACCCACGCTGGCGTCGCTTTCGAGCGTGCGAACCCAGCTGGCAAAGAGGCCGCCAAGCAGTGCTCCTCGGCAATGAAACACAATGGGTTTGTCTGAAAATGGATTACCCTCTGGTAAACTAACATAGCTATGGAAAACCATCATTTTCAATGGGAAAATCCACTATAAATGGTCATTTTCAATAGCTATGTTAAATTACCAGAGGGTAGGTAAATTTTTAAATGGGCCCATGTTGACCCTCAAAATACTATATGGTCTTATCATGTTTTATCATCTTCGCAGGAAGTGATTGCCATTTTTCGGGGGTACACATAGTAACATAGTATAATAATTTTAGAACCAAATGCTAGTGGACAAAACTACGGTTTGCCTGGTCTTACTTGTCATGGTCTTCCACATAATGACAAGAGAACATTTTGCTCTGCTTGTGGTGCTCTGTGAGAGTTGCCTCCCATTCTTTGCACATAATCACATTGCATTTTATGTGTATGTCTGTATAGTTCTATAGTTCTTGTATATAGATAATATAAATATATCGATTTAATATATATTAATGTATTGATTATTTGAAAAGGATTGAAAAGGGTTACTCTGCCAAGCATCTCGGAATGAGAAAACCAGCCACCAGCTGCTGATGCTGTCTCGACTGAGGTTGAGAATAAATGCCGCCCCTATGCAGAACCAGAATCAACGGTGCATCAAACTGCATTCAAGAACTTCCCTACACTTTTGCATAGGGCAAGCCCTTTCGACCTTTCAACTCCAACTTGCTCGGAAAGAATCACAAACTATCACAAACTCCAACAGGCTGTCGCTGCCGCGCCTGGTGTCGTATTGAAGCTCGGCCCGTTCGGAGTCTGTAAAATATGTCTTCGGCACCTGGTGCCACTGGGCCAAAGCACGGAATGAGTCAAGGTGCATCAAGGTGCGCACTTATTATGACAAGAAATGATCTCCACTCTCAAGATCTCTCAAGTGCCTTTATGAACGCCTCTTTGCCCCAATTTGATGCAAGGAACGTAAAGCATGATCCCCTCTGGCTGAGCAAGACGGCTCAGAAACCGGGTAAGCCTCAGGGAGTTGAACCAAGTCGGGGTCCAAATGGTCCAAGTCATCTGCCGGGGCTTCCCTGGACGATTTAAAAAAAACATAAAAAAACATATCAAATCCAATCCAATCAGTGATTTTCTTTGTTTTTTTCCATTCAATTCTAACATATTCCAACATATTCCAACACTTCCCGGCCCAACTTCGACACACAAAATGACCTAATTCTTGCGACCAGCAGGGAACGGCTGAGGCGGTACTTCAATGCCGGTGAGAAGAATATCAAACAATACGTAGGCCCGGATGGCGAGACCTCAGGTCTAAGGGTCGGCTAAGCAGAAGAAATATCCCAGCAACCAAGTATTTTGGGGGGGCTATATGTCATAAATCAATAAATAAAGGCATGTCCAATGTGTATATATATATATATTTATAGACGTGTATAATATATATATGAATATTATATTGTATTTATAAATCATCTAGACAAGAGGTATGCGTAGAAAATACTTGTCATTTTTACTAATTTTTGGGGATGGTGAACCATGGCATCTCAGGATGCCACGCTGTCGAGCAGTGAGGTCCGAGCCTTGGCTCTCGTGAAATTGATCATTATAGAGATCCCAAAAGAAAAGTCACATAATCAATGTACCCTCTGGTAATTTAACATAGCTATTGAAAATGACAATTTATAGTGGATTTACCCATTAAAAATGGTGATTTTCCATAGCTATGTTAGTTCACCAGAGGGTATTTGAATCTGTTTTGATATCTATTAAGGAGGGACACGATGATAAATATAAAGCTGTGGAAATTTGACGCGGGGCACTATGTGTGTTTATATTTCTGCCATATCTCTCTACTTTCAAGCTGGCAAGTCAACCCTTGTCGGGGGTTTTGCACAAACCACGCAAGTGTTCAGTGATCCCGGACTTCTGAGCCTAATCCACTCCTCTTGCAATGACACCGCTGTGGCCACCCACCTACTTCGAAGAATTTGAAATTCCCTGCTCGTGCGGGTGCCAAGTCCAAGCCTGAAGCGCTCATAAATGCTAAGTCTACACTATGCGGCGCTTGAAAGCAGTATCTGCCAAAACCAAGCTCCTCCCCGCAGCCTGCGTGGCTGTCCATGGTCAGAGTGCGCGCAAACGTGCGGAGAGCCCGTGAAAGCCAGGAGATACAGTTTCCTGAGGCGTCAGGCCATGCAAGCCTCCAACAGTGGCCCTCCCAATATAATTGAGACTAAGCTGAGGCTCGCATCTGCATCTGGCACGTGTCCTCAGGATTTTCCCCGACTTTTTTAATTTGTGCTTCAAAGCGGGGTGCCTAAGAAGCAATCTTGTAACGCTGAATGCAGCTGCACCAGTAAGACAGTGAAAATGCATGAAAATGCCCAGGTTGGCCTCAAAGTGCGTTTGCATTTTGCTGGCCCACTCTCTAATGGTCTTCAATCCACTCCTTGGCAGAACACCAATAGATCCAATAGTGGATAGCACCAACGCTCCAAGAGATGTGCAAACTGCCAAAGCATGCCGTCAGGTTGCTTGTAGACATAGTGTGTGAATAGTATCGCAACAATGTATGGAAAGAACCTGAGACACAGGATCAACCAGCAGAAACATGGTTCCGGATGCTTGGGAGTGCTCCCTGCCGGCGGGTTTGTTCAATTTTAAATGTGTACGGTTTAACGAATGGTGGAGAATGCTGATTCACGGCTACTGTATTCAGCGCACCATCAAATGGTGGAAAAGACATTCATTTCATGCCAAAGCATTCCAACTTCCTCAGCCATTCTCAGCTGAAGGCTTGGATCGTTTGAAGATGGAGACCTGCTGGCACAGTCTCACTCCAGCTGACTCACTCTTGTCAATGTGCAGCAGCACTATGTATCCATGTCATTCCATGTCATTCCATGTCCCACGTGGATACGCACAACCGAGCTAACATGACCTAACACTCGGCTTCTTCTCGTCGTATCTTCGTGTCCTGTTGATGTCCAAACCAGTGCATTCCATGGCCTTTTCTTCCTTTTCTTCCTCTATACCACCTTCTGCCATCGCTCGACGTCGAGCCAGCATAGCCGCCTGTCTTCCCCGGCTGCGACGGGAGAAGTTTATTTCCAGTCATATCCGATATGCCGGGTCAAGTCATATCCAATATTGTCCAATCATAGCATGATGAACACCAAAAGTGGGATGTTTGGATGTTCATCCCAGTATATAGAAATATGGTATTACAGGTCGTCTGACTGCTCACTCTGAGTGAAATGGCCTGCAGTTTTCCACCAGAGTCTTCGACCTCCACTTCCTAAGTCAACAAAATGCGAGCTGAAATCAACAGCCAGCAAGGCAGGCAACGTTGTCAACTATGAATGGGTCAAGTACACATCCCTCATCATTTGATACGATTTGTTCTCATTGTTTCAATTATTTTCAACTCATTACCCATTCCATCATAACAATTCACAACATACAGTACTTATCTTTTCACGGGGATTAAAACATCTCCACCCAGAAGAAGGCTGGAGACATCACAAGCCCATAAGATAGGTATATACATGCATACCTCGGCTACACACCGTCCCAATATCATCTGGCCAAATGGCTATGCTGGTCTTGGTTTCTGCGCTGGCTTTGCTAGCCCGACGTCCAAGAAACGAGGAACTTGGCCTTGACTGGCTATAGTAAAGGTCAAAAGGGGAGACTGTTGGAAGCATTGAGCTCATTAAAATGAAGCGGGGCAGCGTGCTGAGACTTGATCTTTTCCATTTTTCAGTTTTCAATAGTTTTACGTAGCAGGTACCTAAAAATAAAATCATGCACATATCGTCATATTGTCTCTTACATTAGTTTCAAGATGTTGTATTACTATATTTTCAAACTCAGATCACATCTGCGGCTCTTCTTGGCCTTCGGATGCCGGAGATAGGTACGGGAAATACCATCTGGTAGTCACACATGGCAATTGAACATCCTTAAAAAATAGGTCCACACACACTGTTTATATCAACTATATATCTATCTATACACATAGGGGAAAAGGGAAATCAGCTACAAATGAGGAAGCGTCTATTGCCATGTTTGATTTCCAAATTTTCCAAGGGTTAGTTGTTGGGGACCAATCGCCGCCACGCTGCCCGCCCTCCATATCCACCACATCGCTCGTGTCAATAACAGCCTCTCAGGCACCACAAGACATCGAACAACTGACATAACAATCAGGCACATCGCATACATGGCATATCTGCAAAAATATACGCATATATGAGCACACATCATATACATGATTATAATTGATTATATATATATACATATCATATATATATATTTTATATATACAGTTCTCTCTCTCTCTCTGTATATAGATATCATGATATATCTATAGAATCTATGTATATCCTTCGTTACATGTTCTATGCCGCAAGAAGTTGAAGCCACCTGTGGAGGCCAGGCAGGTCCTGGCTTTGATAACTCTTCTTGCGCCTGGCGCGCGGCACAAAACTCGTGGAAGCCATGGTGGTTCCACCAGCTTTAGTAAGTTTGTGATACACACCGAGTTATATAACTTATATATATATGATTATATATAAATATATATAATATGTAACATGATAATATCATGGGTCAGATTCGGTCATATCATTGGATTATCTAGCGATTGTTTTTTTTCTATAGCTGTGGTATTTCAAATGGTTGGCGCCCAGCAAAGCGCCTCTTTGTACCAATTTGGCAGGTCGATAGTAACTCCAAACTCTGGAATCTTCACCTAGGCAGAAGACGTTCTGCCTAGTCAACCTCGGACGAATAAACCTTGACTATGGGCCCCAACGCAGTGATAAATGACTATTAAAATTGGTTCCCCCCGTAGTTGCGGGTTTATAGCTTCTGGGTTCGCAAGGCAATTCCCCGGTTTTTCTCTGCTCATGCCTAGTCTGGCCATCAATTTTTGCGGCTGAAACTGAGGGCATGACAGAATCATCATCATCAAACCCTTCCGATGATGCTGTCAGTGGCCTGCTGGAAAATGTACGTGGGCAGAAGGCAACAGGACTCGACTCATTTAAGGAGATTTCAAGTTGTCCATTGCCTCTAAGTTGACCGCCCCAAAATGATTCCAACATGTTCCCCACTGCATGTTCGGCTTCTGTCCATTTGCTGGAGAAACACCGACTTCTGGGTCAGTTATACTGCCGCGCTATGCAATATTCAAATATATTCAATATGCATTTTTTCCTCAAGCAACACACGCAACTCCCGACTCTCATCTCCCATGCATCCTGCCGAGCCTCGGAATGGTCACCAGCACCTGCCGCGTTCCATCGGCCAAAGGAGGTGGCAGTGGTGGAAGCTCTTTGTTCTCCTTGCCAAGGTTTAGATTGAGAAAAGTGTACTAATGAGTTGACATCAAATAGTCTTGCCATGTCTTGCGATGTTTTGGCTCCTTTATTGGGCTCACGCCGAGCCCAAGACCACTCTCCTTTGACATCAACTGCGCTAGGTGTGCCTCAGCTGATGGCAAATACTGGGCTGAAGTGAATGGCTGGATATTTCAAACCCGACGCAACATTCCCTAGGAACTTGGCAAAACAGAAACTTTTTGCAATCTGAAGGGGGTTCATCTGCATTTCATTAAAGTTTAGGACTTGAGAAGCCAGGAAACTGGGCTGGCACCAGGTGATTGCAAAAGGTCCTGCCCAGCTTCTGACGAAGCCATAGACGTAGGATCTTTGCTTGGACCACGGGTGATTATCCTCCGAGGTGAAAAGCAAACATCAAACAAGTGCAGCTAAAGAAACATATCCTATCCATTCCTATCTAAATATTGGATATCTATATCCCAACACGTAAAACACCTTTGAGCACACACTCATGCTATCCATGCAAAGGAACAACAACGCATTTCCCTATGCACCCGAGCATCCGCTGCGCACCAGTAGGAGTAGCATCTCCAGCGCCAAACCTTGGTAGCATCAAGAGATGATGAGTTGGTGAAGCTACATGTACATCCATACTCACGCACAAATAGCTAAATAAATGACATATAATTTACACATCACACACACAAACACACACACACAGATATATATATATATATATGCAATTACACACATGTATATTATATATATAATAGCTCTGTACATATATATATATATATATATTTGATATTATATATACGTATATGTGTGTGTAATCACAATCATAATATGTCCTCACTCACATTCCTCGTACAATGATCTGAGCAAAGTGGCTGAGGCATCCCTTGGTTGCCGCCCATAGGCCCCATAGGCGTGCCGCCGGGCATGCCGGGCATGCCAGGCATACCCTGACGCTGCGGTGGTCGCATCTTCATCAAAATTTGAGGAACACACAGCTTCATCATTAAGTCACGTGATATTGGGGGAGCCAATAGTCTTAATTTCTTTAAGTTTGTTTGCTAACTTCTGGGGGGTACCATTTACAGTCGGGGCGTGTGGGTGGGTACTTGTGGTAAACTGGAGCTTGCTGATACCGGGTTGACGTTCAAAATGAACAGCACTGACCTGGTTTGATCGACGCAGCCTGTGGCATGTTGGGCATACCCGGCATCTGCCCGAACTGCCCCATCTGCCCCATGGGATTCATCTGCCCCATGGGATTCATCATGCCCATGTTGTTCATCATTGGCATTGATCCCGGCATCCCTCCTCAGCCAATCGTTGCCAATTGAATAAAAGCTGCCCTTCAAGATCCAAAACCACTGGCCATAGGCCTTTCCAAATGGGTGAAACCGGCGTATACCATACCACCCTTCTGGCCGGAAAGTCTCTCTCTCCATCGCCTTCCAAGTATGGGAAAGTGTTTTTTAACCATGTCTATTTTTTTTTGGTGTCTTCCCCACCATTACAATCATTACAGTATATTACAGTCATACAGTCCTTGTGTCATCCAAATGCGGCCTTTTCCGTGCGATTTCCATCACTTATGATCTGAGCCAAGCCGCCCATATACGGCATCTGCATATTGAACGGCATCCTTGGAGGCATGGGCAAACCGAAGCCATCACAGGTGTGTGGTTTATCATCACATATTTCTCATTTAATCTGATAGTTGTTAGTTATTTTACAACATTTTTCAAACATGGCACTGGGGGGGGGCACACCCTTCCAGTAAAAAAAACAAATCTTGAGGACTTCAAGGCAACAAGCGAAACTTATTGTCACACCCTGTGCCATTGCAGCCAGTTGCTGCATTCCAAAGGGCGACATTCCTCAGGACATCATAAGATCCAAAAAGAGCATTGGACTCCGCAGCAACCGTTTCATTCAGATTCATTAGGATAGGCAACAGGTCAAATTTACTGAACAGGTTCATGTCCGCATGACACTTTCACCGCACACAGCAGCTTCTTGCAGACATGCCTCCAGGCATGCCCATGCCCATACCCATGCCGGGCATTCCCATCCCCATGCCCATGCCGGGCATTCCCATCCCCATCCCCATGCCGGGCATTCCCATGCCCATCCCCATGCCGCCACCACCACCACCACCTCCTTTGCCACCACCACCTTTCCCTCCACCTGCCAGCAATCTGCATCAGCTGGGAAAGAAGGCACGAACAAAAGGACATCATTACTCTTGTCACTAAGTTCCAGCAATCAAACATGGCAATGGACACCTCACAGCCTCACCACTTTAAAACCTCCATCTACGTTTGTGTTCCTAGCCATCTTTGACCCCCCCCTGCCAGGCCTTTCTTGCCCCCTTTCTTCATCCATGGGGGCAGTGGTTGTCCTATCCCATCTCCACCTGACGTCCGGACTGACCCAACTGAAATGCTCAAGAAGCAGCCGCGGGACAGGGTACCATGAATTAAACCCAGTTGCCCATTGAAATAATCTGCAAGCCAAGAGGCCTCCTCCTTTTTTGCCCTTTCCTTTGCCTCCCATCCCTTCAGGAGTCGGAGGCTGAGCCCAAAGCTGGTAATGCCAAGCAAGTTCCAAGAAAAGGCAGCAAGAGAAAGAAACTCATCTATATATATATACATATATATAGATATACATAGACAAATACACTTTACAGAACGGTGGTTTCAAAACCAGCCTTCCTAAACAGTTTTCTATCTGTGGGAATCACGTCCGTGGAACAGTATCTTGCCACCTATGGCCTATGTGGTTGCAAATGGGCTCCCTTCAAAATGTGCACCTGATCCGATCCTGTCAGTAATAACTGGAAAGAATGGCTGCATCTTTTGGCGCTCGCGTTCATGTCATCAAAGCTTCTCGGAAGCCCTCCTGCGATTGTCAGTCGGTTTGGCCGCAAGCCCGCGCACACACAAACGGACAAAGGATGGAAGGCCAAATGCAGAGATGGATTTTTATGGAGGCAGCTAGGAGATGGATGCAAATGGACATCGACATTGATGGATGGAAGGGTGGATAGCCCCAACTGGGAGAATAACAAATGGAAAACCAGCCGCTGCATAAACACATAGACATCTAGATGATTAGAGATGGAGATAGAGCCAGAGCTGTAGATGGAGATATGGATGGATCGAAGGACAGGTAGAACGATTTACAGTATATCGATTTATGCTACGACTCGTGACAGTGCAAACTTCGGTCGCCCTCGTTCCCAGCCTCATCATCGAAGGACCTGGCATGTATACAAATACACACGCGCGCGTGACCACACACATACATTGACATATGCATCTATCTTTACATTTGTATGTGCTATGTACTCTGCACTCTGTACTATGTAAAGGTATATCTATGTGATAGGTACTATATATGTATATCTATGTTCTATGTACTATGTATATCTCTGTGATTCTATGATATTCTATGTACTATGTAACGTACTCTGCGCATGGAGAGAACACTATATATCATATGAGATCATTTTTTTGCATGTTTGTTTTTCATGTGCAAATTTATGGTCGTCCTCTCCGATAACGCTGTGACTATCTATGCATCCTTCTGGGCACAGCTGAGCCGACAGGTCTTCCGCAAACCTCGAGCCGCTATGCCAGAGCCGTCTTCTTCGGCAGCCTCGGCTTTTCCACCACAGCGGGTTGCAACCAAAGGCACCAACCCTCTTCCCCCAGAGCTCTAGGGGTCCTACAGGACCAGCCTAAGCAAAAGCAGCAAAGTGTGCCCAGGGAAGCTGGAAGCACCTTGGAATTGCGTGAAGATATGGGCTACGCAAATACTGGACAATTAACCTATCTGCTTGCCGTGGACATCGAAATAAATGGGCCTTGGTTTCTTCACTCTCTCTCTCTCTCTCCCCCTCGCCTTCTCAATGAGTTCAGCAGAGCTAAAGGCGTGGTTTCTATAGCTATGTTATACCGGAAAATGCACCCATGGAACAAAACCTTCAGCATCCCCGATGCTACTCACTTTCTTAGGTCCCTGCAAAGGCAGTGCTAAGGATGTTCTTGCTCCAGGCCTAAAATCAAGCAAAGCAAGCAGTCACTCTGTGCATCCCAAAGTAAACTGAGTGCCCCCTCCGGTGTCATTGGTGGTTGCCAAGGTCGATCAGGTGCCAAATGGTTCCTAAAACAAGCTTCACGACTGTGTTGCCACGGCCACAGTTGTACGTTGAGACATTCAGATCCAACATGGATCTGAAACTACAGCAGGGATCAGTAGGGTAGTTGCTTGGGGACATGATGATAAACCACTGCATTTTGGGATATTTTGGGTATTTTTGGGTACCCTATCTTCGGATAAACCATGATACACTACGGTAACTACATTACGGGCTTTTAAATATACGAACAGGCATTTTAGACTACCTCCGGGAAGGTTTTCCTTGGCCTGCCTGGCCATTTAAACATACGGAATCCAATTCATTTAAACATACAGTAACTACATTTAATTACATATACGAACTGGTATTTCATACTACCTCCGGGGCCTCGCGGTCTGGCCCGCCCTCCACATATTTAAATGTCGTTACCGATGATAAATCCACATCATCAAACCTTTTGAAACGCGTATGCTTTATGTTGAAAAACCTGTCAAGTTGCCGAAGCGGCGATGGCAATCTGACACATTACTCCGGCCTTGGTAGCCTGAAGTCGTAGGCTTCGTAAAGCACAGGGCAGGACCTAGGCAAACTTGTGGGGAAGTGAAATGACACCTGCAAACCGAACCCAGCAGTGGGCATCCTGGAAGCTGGCTGCTTTAAAGCGACCAGCCAAAGGACTCTGGCCACATGGTACTGCCCCACACTGTGCTATCATCTGTCTGAGTAAATATCAGCAATATCATGCAATATCATACCCTCAAGTACGAGCACGGACCCTTGAGGAAGATTTTAGACCACCAAAAAGGTGTCTGAAATGATTTTCCCAGGGGGCGTCTGGGGATCAACGAAATGCTATTTTTGACCTTTGGCAGCTTCTTTTGGGAGGGTTCTGGAATCAAATCTTCGGAAATCAAGCTTATGATCCTAGAACCCCTTCATTTTGGAGCCTTTCTGTTGTCAAAAAAACACATCAAAAACTGCATCCAAGCAAAACCCACATCTCACAGGCTCAATTGTTCGCCTGTTTTCTTTGCTCCCATGCTAACCCCCCTTTTCCTATTTCTAAACCCCCCGAGTAATAAAAATAGATCCAGATGGCCATTTTCGGGACATTTCAGGTTGGTCAGTTTGATCTTTAACTGATCGCCTTTGGAAAACAATTTTACGGATCAAGATCCCATTTGAGAGGTTCATCCTAATACTAAAAACATCTAAAAACTGATTGGATGTGGACTGTTTATTATTTGCGTCCCTGGCGATCATTTGATTTTTTGATTAGTACTTCAGGTTCTGATGTAATTATCAGGGGAAAGCGTCGTAATCCAATTTTCGGCAATATTTCATATAGTTTTAAATAAATTTCAATATGCTTTAAAAAGAACTTTCTGGCACCCAACACCTTTCGGTTGATAAATCAAATTGTTTTTTTCATTTTGGTTCAGGGATTTTGCAGGATTGGGGGGTCTAAGTTCATATCTATGGCCCTTGTGAAGATAAAACCACAGAATGAGTTGGGAGATATCATTTCAGAACCTTGTGTAAAACTCAACCGTTTCCGAATACTAAATTAAATTGTCTTCTTCATTTTTGTTCAGAGGATTTTGCAGGAATGGCGGGTCTAAGTTCATATCTATGGCCCTTGTGAAGACAAAACCACAGAACGAGATGGGAGATATCATTTCAGAACCTTGTGTAAAATTCAACCCTTTCCGGGTCTAAGTTCATATCTATGGCCCTTATGAAGACAAATCCACAGAATGAGTTGGGAGAAATCATTTCAGAACCTTGTGTAAAACTCAACCGTTTCGGAGTAATAATTCAAATTGGTTTCTTCATTTTTGTTCAGAGGATTTTGCCGGAATGGCGGGTCTAAGTTCATATGTATGGCCCTTGTGAAGACAAATCCACAGAATTAGTTGGAGATTTCATTTCAGGACCTCTTGTTGCATTGGTGAATGGTTCCTGGCATCCCGTTTTTTTCTTTTATCCGCGTTTACGCACTTTGCATGTTTTGGTTCAGCAGGTTGCGCAGCCAAAGCGATAATTTCATGTCCATGGCCCATGTGAACATAAACCTTCGGAGTGAACTGGAGTAAATGGTTTACGTTTAAGAACCTAAGATTGCATGGAAGCCACTGCGTCTTCTTCTCCAACAGAACCATGCAGAAAAAAAAGTCAAGGAGAAAACCTGAAAGCAATTCAGATTCTAATCCCAAGCAGGTGTCACAACTTACTACCGAACTCCCTCCCAGAGATATCAATCATACTTTCCGCATAGGAGACTTTCTGTCCAGGACATTCCAGGACATTTGTGTGCTTTAAAAACAACTTACCTAGTTCAACGGATGGTCCATGGATATCGGAGGTGGCACACAATATACCACAAGACACTCCGATGGATCCCAAGATATCCCGCTAGGTTCTCTGGCTCGTTGGATGGGGTAAAACTCTCCACCAAGGCATCCCACCTCGGCCGCGAGATTCTGCAGCTACAGGGATACAAGAAATATCAAGAAATTACCAGCAGTGCAGTAAGAGTTTCTGACACATGAAGATAAATGAAGTTGGACAACCATCACATTTAACTATTTTGCCTTGGAACATCATTGTGTGATATTGTGTGTTTGCAAATGCTGTAAAACAGAAAAGTCGGGCCAAGCAGCTCCTGCAATGGGCACAGTGGAAAGCGGCCATGACAAACCTGGAAGCGAAACACAATATTGTGATGTATTGTGTGTAAGCCATTGCACACACAAGAACGGATAAGTCGCCAACTTTCTGCACACGGCCATTGTAAAGAACCTGGGCGGGCACTGTGAGTCGAACACCTGAGCCTCCCAGCTTTGAAGATCATGCCGTGACATGTCCCTGACCCGGCTTCGCTAGGTTCCCAAACGCGCACGAACATTGAGCCGTTCCGGTGTTGATACCTTAGATCCCCAATAGACACACTATATGGTGATGAACAGCCACACAGGGAGCTCTTGGACGCCTCGTTACTCAATCCAAGCGGCAACTCATGGATCAATGCCGACAAGTAAGGCGGTCTCCTGGATATTTCATGATATTTCAGCATCTGAACAGCCTGAACTCATCTGAATCTGAAATTGTGAAAGAACAATGCTTTACTATTCTTCCTTAAGACATGGCCTGACCTCTCCCTATCGTTGACTGGCACGAACGGAAAGAGGCATGGGGAAACAAGAATACTTCCAACACATTCGCAATTGCACTATTTCCAAATGTTTAATTTTGGCGTCCATGAGCTGAACATACACACATATCTGACATATCTTGAGCTATATTTTCCAATTATTTGTGTGTCGTGGGGGCACCTGGAAGAGGCACGCTTCAAGCCATACATCGCCAGCAACGGCACAAGGTTCGTGTCGCTCACCACCGTAATAGTCCTGGGCCCAGATCTTCTGAAATGCTGAAGTCGGAAAAGCCACGTGGAAATGAAGGGAACATGGAACGACATGGAACAACCATCCCCAACATCACCATTTTTATGGCTGCTATAAACATCTATAAACTATATTAAACTATCCCCAATAGATCCCAATTGGGTTTACGGCATTGGCTTTCCCGACATGACCATGACATATCGCAAAGCAAACCAAGGCGAGATTTCTGAGGGTCCAGGCAGCCTGGGCGAACCTGGCTTGAAGGCACCCGCCTCTCGCCACACTTTTTTCAAATGTTGGAGCCTAACTTGGTCTAAACGGTTTTTGCACACCTTGGCCCATGATCTTGCCGCAAAGCTCTAGAAGCCAGACAAAAAATTGACATCAGGGCAGCTTTAAGCAAATTCAGCTGACTCCCTTCATTTTCACCATGCGCCTCACGTCTTGCCATGGTCTCACGGCCATCGCTTGTTGAGATTGGGTACCCATGGTTGGCACCAGGGTACCAATGCGAATTGATCAAATGAACCTGATCGGGTACCATGAGCTCCGCATGTCCCTCGCACTACCGCGACGCTTCAGTTGGCCATCGATGGGTGATGAGGATCTGTGAGGTGACGTAAATCTGCTGGCAACTTCGCGTCCGCCATGGCAAGGGGCAAAGAGCATGTCTCCGGAGGATAAAAACTGTGCTGCTTAGGTTGCTGATATGGGTGTGGTTGAAAATGGGGGGCAACCCCAGAAATTAGGATTCTATTCTACTATAAAATAATCATCAAATTTGGGGTAGCCGATTCTCAAACACCAACAGGTGAAGAAATTCGAGGATTCACTTGAAACAGATCTGGTTCGCCTCTAAGATCTTTTTGCTTGAGCCCAGGCCCTGAAACAGACTCGCGATTGCTGTCGAGGTCCTCCCAAAATGGGGTCTCCACATATGTCTGAAAATGGGGCATGCCCGAAAAGGGATTTCAAATCAAGAAAATGGATGAAAATGGTGCTTTGGGGCTTTGGGGTATGTACATGTCTGTACCATATTATCAGACATTATCAGACAGACTCATATGCAGAAGGGGCGCTGTCGCGTAATGCCTTCAATTGGTCGGCAATGATTGCCAGCAAATAACCTGAGCATGGCGTCTGATCGACTCACCCGATCAAAACATAGCTCCGAGATGCTCTGAGTTCATCACATGACACATCATGACACAACAATATGTCATAATCTGTCCACTTGTCACAAGATTCCACAATATTCCCACTGAGATTTACATCCTCCGTTGAATTGGAACAAATCTTCCAGGAGCCCACCGTAGTAAAGGGAGGCGAACTCCTTGAACAACTCCTTACCACGTGACTGCCTCGTGGAACCGCCGTGAGCCGTGGAGGGAGATGACTCTCTGACACTACCAGCTGCCTGGTCACCTGCCTGCACTCCTTGTACATGCGCAACCATGTCCAACTATGTCCAACATGGACTTTTCAACACTATTCACATATATTCACATCACACAAACGCACTAGATTAAACTAAGGCCTTTGCCTTTGCCGACAGCTGTGTGCTATCCATATCATACTGTTCAACTCACCTCTCAGAGCAGTGCCAGTAGTCAAAGGCCCATCTGATGTCTTTCGTCTCATTCCTGTCCATATAGCCCAGCAGCCCATGCCTCACATCCGACACATGATGTCTTGGACTGTTTCGCATAAGGAGCTGATGATCCTGATGACTAACTACCAAAGACATATAAAAACATACGAACACATCATAAGAACATATGAACACATATGAAAACCATGGCCGTCCAGTGCCACATCATTCACCCAACTGGTCGGTTTTCTGGTCTCGGTCCGAGGTCTGTCTGGTTTCCTCGGGGTTTTCTGAAACGGTTTTCTGCGTGCCAGGCTCGCCAGGTAGGGACGTGGTTTTATCCTCAACTGCAACCATCAGCAACCCTCCAGGTCTCCGGGTCCTCCCTTTGTCTCTCAAACCCTGAGGCTTTGGCCACTGCCCAACGCGGGAAGTCCTGGAAAGGGATTGGAAAGAAAAACCATGAAAAAACCATGGGAAGCTGAATCGGAAACATCTTTTGGCAAAGAAATAAAGGTTGAGTAATGTTGAGTACACAGTCTGATGCGACTCCAGTAACGTTGCTCCTGAAGTCCAGTGCAAGCATGTACCACCACACAGTCGACGACTGCTGACAAGACTGCACGCTAATTCTAGATTCGGAAGGGCTCAAGCAATCCTGTGCGATAAGACGTCTGCACAAGCCAGTGCTGTTGCTTTTTGTTGACCACGGTTGATCTCTTTCGCGGTCTTCGCATGTCTTCACTAAGTCACTAGGAGCTGGTCGCTCGTGTTTCGAATCTACCTTCTGGAGGTCAGAAATGCGGAATCTTTATTGTTGAATCAGGAAAGAACATGAATTAAATGATGACAAATGACAAACACATGATATTGACTAACTGAACGAACACAAAATCATAGAAAACATGATGAGTGTCTTATTTCAACTGGCAACCTGTAATTTCCAAAAGATCCCGTATTGCTCGACCTCCCTGTCCGTAAGCAATTACCGCCAACTTACAAGGAGGACTGTACACATGTACCAGCTTTCTCTGCACATGGGACCACCAAGAAGCAACGGGGCCAAATCAAAGGCCTGCACGAAACGCGCAGGAAGGGTCTGCTCTGGCTCCATCTGATGTTTGTGGAAACTTACCTTTTCATCTCGCTATCCTTCTATCCCCAACCCCCTAACATCCCTAACATTGAATCCCCTCATACTGGGCCAATAAACACAAAACCAGTCTTTCTAAGGGGCCGTTTAATACTGTATTAGGGTCAAGGGATCATTAGATGATGATTCATGATGCGGTTTTGCTGGAAATAGGCAGGAAGATGCAGGAAGAACCAGCATTGGCCAGCCTTTTTTTTCTTGATCTTTCACACTTGGCTCATAGATCCCATGGGAAGTCATCCGGGCAACCCGTGTAGAAGGACAAATGGCCTGGCTTCAAGGACTCCAACAGCTTCCGTGTGACCAGAGCACTGGAACAGCTCTGCCAAGTCATGCAACCGATGTAACCCTACTGCTGCTGGTGCTTGGAGGAAATACTTTGGTGAGCATTGCATGCAATAGGGCCATGTATGGGTCGTGTCTTTATATGCATTCATATATAATATCTATCTATCTATATATATATATATATATATCATTCAATATCATGACTTGAAGCCAGGCGGGGGAGATCGGGGGAGTGTTGTGGACACGTTTTTTTCCCACCAATCAGCCGAGGGTCGAATTCTCTTCAGGCCAAAGTCTTTCAATGCCTGCGCTGCCTCCATGGAGCGGGAAGGCTTGAGACATGTTGATGCTGTTGCGAGTTCACACCAATAGAAACAAGCCAAACTATCCAAACATATCCAAACTACATAGTTATATAGTTGACGGCCAAGCCACACCAGCGCACTGTGAACAATCATGAACAATCTGAAAATTTCGAACACCATTTCGCCTTCCCATCTACGAGGCCCATCAGCTTTTCAATGCAGGTCTTGACTCCCTCCTGGAATTGCATACGGCGGTGCGTTGCTGCGTTGCGTCGATATTGACCATGACTCGACTCAGACAATGGCGGAGCATAAATATATGTCACATGCTGTTCTCGTATGTTCCGTATGGTTAAATGGTGTGGTTGCTTAAAAGACACAAGTCTCCAGCTTGGCTTTGCCCCTTTTTTCGAAGTCTAATGGTCCATGATGGTCCATTGACCCTCTGGTACGGTTCGTCTAAAGATCGGCACCCCTTGGAATGGTGTCTCCTCATCACGATTCTTGGCTGGCAGCGCTGCCGCAAGGGCGCGCTCGCAATCTTCAGGGTCCTTCTTTGGCGCATGGATCAATGGAGTGGTTGAAGGGAAAATCTACAAATGGGGGTTGTCCAAAATACCTTTTCCCGGACAGCCCTCAATCGCTCAGCCAATCGCGTAGCAACCGCGGTACCACAGTGAGCAATCGCGGAAGGGTTTGTTCTTCGTTGATCAGATCAT
>Ga0126342_10006022_pt1 | contig 21370 bp, 19 predicted proteins | sample Cyp1metagenome_FD_92528 | JGI IMG/M metagenome (GOLD analysis project Ga0126342, IMG submission 92528) | Coral microbial communities from Lord Howe Island, Old Settlement Bay, Australia - Cyphastrea 1 metagenome | ecosystem: Host-associated > Invertebrates > Cnidaria > Coral ... | reverse complement strand
CTTGCCCTCCGGTTTGTTCAGTGCAAAGAGCTCCGGCTCTGCGTTGGCAATTTCGGCGTCTTAACTACTTCACTTCGGTGAGGAGCAGGTTGACGTCCTCCTCCAATCCAATCCAATCCAGGGTACCAGGACATGTTTTGACCAAAAAAAACCATTCAGCTACCATTCACCCACCATTCACCCAGCATTTCTTCCAGCCACCAGCATTTCTTCCACCATTTGGCGCGGTTCTTCAGGGCTATTTGGCCGCGGGTCGCATGACAGATGCCCGGGACTTGGTACAGCAGATGTCCTCAAGGGGGTTGAGCGCCAACAAGGCGCCATCCGTGGATGGGATGGTGGCGAATTTCGATGAGTTTACCCGCTGGTTATGACTAACAGTTCGCCATGGTATAGATGGCCCATAGAAATAGATGATTTTCCCATTAAAACCTCCATTTAGAAGGGATTTTCCCATAGAAATAGATGGTTTACCGTTCTTAGAAATGGTGGATCTTTCCATGGCGAACTGTTAAATAAGCAGATTTCTATATGAATTTATGGCAAGGAAAGAAGTGAAATGGCTTCCATGGTTGATTTCAGGGAATCAAATGTCTACAAACTTGAAGATGTTTGCTGTAATCAATAAGACACGAAAAATTGAAACCTGAGATGGGACATTTCACCACCTCCTGGTCGGTGCATCGGGTCTGAGTCAAGATCAAGAAACATCATGATCCTCTTCTGTGGATGCTAGTGTGACTGAAAATAGGGGATACCACAAGTTGCAATTTCAAAGGGGAACATGATGATCAAGCATGGCTGGCTGTGGGGTACCCCATTTTCAGACAAACCCAGGTTGTCTGTTTCATCCTGTCTGCATGCCTCGGTTTGATACACACAGCTTCTCTTGTTTCCCGAAAAAATCTTTCCCACTGACAACTTTGGGCTTGTGCAACCTATCACGCCAGATCTCTATTTTTTGGTATATGATATCGCATCCCTATATTGCTAGTTCCAAGGGATTCATATTTGAGCCTCAGTTTCTGCCTCAAGTCTTGGGATGGACGGGAGTCACACGTTTTGGCAAGCACCATTTCAAAGGAACGGAACAATTTCAACCATGTTCCGTAGTTTGGCATATGTTCACCACTTGTATAGACGAATCCTACAAAAAACACATTGGCCAACATCCCCAATGGTTTACCCAATGATCATCACCAAGTTGGGTCATCAAATGCGTCCCTTATTGGTAAAGAACCATCCCATGTCTTTTTTGAAATTAAACTAATCTCCGTTTGTTGTTGGTGGATTCATTGAAACCCATCATTTTTGTTGCTAAGAATCCGCATCAATAGTTTTTTTTGTCGCCCGACTTGGGTTTCGATCCTGGGAATCCTCATCCTCATCCCATTTAGATCCTATTTTTTCCTGGAACATCAACCTCATCTTTGTAGGTTGTTAATTCCCCCATTTCTGAATGTTGCTGAGAAAAATCCCCATGCTTTTCAGCATCCCTCAATCTCACCAATATCCCTAAAACATCCATCGTTTCTTGCTTTGAATCCCCAAAAAATCAAATCAGAAAAACCTTACTGATGCGTTCTACGTAGGGAATGGATGGGTTGCTGGGAGTTGCTGGGATGATTATTACTAGTGATCATGGATCATTCCCTCATTCCCTACTACCCTCTGGTAAACGTTTACATAGCTATGGAAAGATCCACCATTTTCAATGGGAAAATCCACTATTTCTATGGCCATTTTCCATAGCTATTTTGACATAACCAGAGGGTAAATCACCATCAATCCATATTAAAAATGGTGATTTTCCCATTAAAAATGGTGATTTTCCCATTAAAAATGGTGATTTTCCATAGTTATGTTAGAAAATCCCCACCAAACTCCCCACCAAAAATCCCACTCCCAGGTGACCTACAACGAGCTGCTGAACGCCAAGGTGGCGGCCCGCGATCGCGTGGGCATGTGGCGCATCGTGGAGGAAATGCTCTCGGCCGGCCTGAAGGCGGCACAAAAGAACTGGTGGTTTGGAACATACTTTGGGAATATATATTGGGAATATATATATATATAAATTATTTATATATATATATGGGGATGGGTCAAAACCCTGTACCCCTGTAGTTCACATCAAAATAGCTGGGATTTATGGATGTGAATAACCCACTAAAAATGGTATCTATAGGTATTGACCCATACCCATATATATATACATATATGTTGGGAATGTCATCATCCCAACTGACGAACTGATATATTTTTCAGAGGGGTAGGTATATATACCACCAAACAAAACAACCTTGACACGGAATTTTCGGATTCCGCGCTAGAGAGGCATCAGCAAAGTACACCTTCAAAGGGACCGAGAATCATTCGATCAAGGGGGACACCCAATGGTATGTCCATGCGTTAGCAAAATCAGTGGGCCCTAACCGACCCAATTACAGCCATGCGTCATCAGTTTGATCAAACGCCAGGCGTTTGAGTACCTCAAAGACCTTCGATTCCATGGGGTTTAGAAAAACTGGTGCCAGGACAGCAATCACAGCGATCACAGCTACCAAACGAATAATTGCCTATTCCAAGCTTATAAAGCTTTGATAGGAAGCCAAGATCTGAATGTCGTCCAGCCGAACATTTCTTCGGCGCTTGGCGCGTGAGGCGAATCTCATCACCTGCTCCATCTTGCTGAAATCGCTGACCCAACACTCTGCAGAGAGCGATCTGGCTCCTCGAGTCGCGAGATTTGGGATGAAACGGGGGGATTTGGAGATGGCTGGGTCAATGGGGGATTGATAGATATTGATAGATGGGATAGGCAAAATATGGGGATGGGTCAAAACCCTGGTACCTAGTGAACCCCAAAATAGCTGGTAAATGGATGTTCATCCCACTAAAAATGTATCTATAGGTATTGACCCATACCCATATGGCAAAATGATGATAGACCGATATCAACCGTGAGTTTTGATGGCACCACCAAGCTTGATGGATTATACCGCAGAATTGGCCATCATTGAGAAAATCCCCAAAACTGACCAACCAGCAGTTGGAAACCATGGAATTCTTGGAGGGGATTGCAATACCTAACTTTGACACATGCTCAAATCATTTCCTACTGTCCTGGATTCTGATGACATGTTGATTGAATTTTAAGGGAAAATCTGCAGGAAAGCACCATCCATGTTTGATGGTCAAAACCCGTGTTTCAACATGTTTCAACTGCAGATTTTCCCAACAAAAGAAACAGCGAAAAAGGTGATCCGGGGTCATCCAGCCTGGCAGTTCCCAGCTAGGCTCGTGTCTTAAAGCTCATCAACAGCGTGGAGGAGTGCTTGGCAAGGGCCGGGCCTGCAGTTGGGGTTATTATATAATATGGATGTAACATGGTGATACATAGTAGATCTATGGTAATAACTCGATAAGTTGGGATAAGTCCTATATAACTATACGTATGGTTATTAAATTTTATTGATATAATATTAACAATATATAATTATATATATATACACACTTATATAGAACTGCACCCCCAAGTAGCTAATGATTAATTCTGGCAACATTTCAGCAGTAGCTAAGGGGGACATCCTTGACGTTTGACATCAATGACCAGCACAGGAGCCCATCGATGAGGTCCTCTTCTCTTCCATCATCGAAGCCTGCATCCGAGCCTCGACCCCTGGGAATATTTTAGTTTTGAGCATAAACATGGGGACGATGATCCGCCATTGGCTCATATTTTTCAGATGAGTTGAAACCAGCAGTCAGGATAGGGCTCAAGGATTCGAGGCTCTCTCAAGGCATATAGCTGTAAAAATGGATTATGATGTCGTGATCATTGAGAGGGATCACATGAACGTGGGTGAACAAGCTTAGTTCACAAGGCCCAACATGGTTGCTGGGACTTGCAATGGGGGAACCTATGGTTCCCTTCAGCTATAAGTATTGAAGCATTGACAATGACGCAGGAACTGGGAACATTACCTTGCGACGCATTCCGCATTGCTCAAGCATAGGGTACATGAAGGTAATCTTCAAATGTTCAGCCATTAGCGAGTCTCAATGGTCAAGACTAGGGTGACAATGTGCCTAAAGAGTCGTGAAACCAAGACGTTGAACAGTTGATCATGCCCAGTTTTCCAGGGTCCATCTTCAAGCCAAGCCACAAGGTATCAAGAAGTTAGAGACACTGTCAGACTTCATTGAGCATTACAAGACCAAAGGCCTCTTCAAGTCACTTGGCCAAGCCGTTTTTGGAAGCCAGATCCATTCCAGAGATTTCCAGAGCATAACAGCAACAACCTTTAGCAGGGTTTTATGTGCGTGTTCAACGGGAGAAACTTCCGACAACAGCAAAAACACATATGAAAGATATACCCTCCAGTAAAATAACATAGACCCTGGTAGCTAGGCGTTGGAAGATGAGTTTCCTCTAAAAAATGGTGATTTTCAGGGTCCAACTGTTAATTTACCAGAGGGTACTTTATCAGTACCTCAACAACTCACCATTTGATGACCCCAGTTTGGTTGGATCATTTCCCTGGTGCTGATATTGAAAAATCACATCCCAAGTTTGCATCGAATGTCCCAGATGCATCCAGATGCATCCAGATGCTGCAAAAGTACTATATATTGCTATATTAAATATATTCATTGATGCCAAACCATTGGGAAAAAACGTTGTTTGGTAGCCCCCCAAGGTTCAGTGCTTGTATCCTTGGTTTGAAATGCTCGAAGGAATGACCCCTTTGGTTCAATGCAAATCCTCACCATTTTGATATCCGTCCCCACTGGCGCCTCGTAAAAACTTATAGCATCTTATAGCCGTGGAAATACAGTATCCCACATCATCCCACATCACTAAAAGATACTAAAGGTACAACTTATGACTAACTTATAAAACTACCTTTTCACTCTTTGGAACTAGGGTGTAGTTTTTGCTTCGAAGCCATCCTGCGGGCGAATTTTTGCAGGAACATCTCTGCCCCCGTTTATGGTGCCATGATCAAAGCCTTTGGGGAAGCCGGACATTTGCATCAGGCCTGGGAGAACTGGTGAGAAATGTCAATGGCTTTACTTGGGGTTCAGCAGCGGCGAAAAATAAGCCATGTTACATGGGCTAAAAAATAGTCAATGCATATATATATTATAATATTATAATATATATTATATATGTATATATCATGCAATATATACGTACCGTATATATATATATACATATATTATGTAATATATATATTATACGTATACTGTATATTATGTAATATATATACGTATATTATGTAATATGTATATACACACGTGGATAAATAGATGTATGTACCCATGATGGTCGGATTGGAATTGATGACCATAACATGGACCACAACCCATATGCATCCAATGTTGGATCATGGTACATATTTGATGCAATCGCAAAAATGGTACTATGATACACTAAGGCCCAAGGCAATATGGAGGTTTCCTAAAATAGGGGCACCCCCAAATGGTTGGTTTATAATGGAAAATCCTATGAAAAGGGATGATCTAGGGGTACCCCCATTTCAGGAAACCTCCATATATTCTCATTCTGCTGGTATCTTCTAAAACATGATTCAAGATAAGGAACCCATGTGGCTGTCGGCTTGGCTTATGTGAGACGTGGCAAAGTCTGCGTTCAGTCTGAATTCAGTAATTTACAAGTCCGGCCGCACTTACATTTCTTACATTTCTTGGTTTCAGGCTTTACCCTCTGGTAATTTAACAGTTTGCTATTGAAAGATCCACCATGCTATTAATGGGAAAATCCACTCTTTCTATGGTCATTTTCAATAGCTATTTTGACATAACCAGAGGGTAACTGCTATCCTGCTATGGATATTTGTCCCCCAGCCTCGGGCCATGGGCAACAAGCAGGTTCGTGAGCTTTGGGCCCAACTGTCGCTTGCCAGCAAGCTGCCAATGGCCTGGGATGATGCGCAAAGAGGAGACATGTTGTTCAAGAGTATCAGTTATAAAGTATATAAACATTATAATTCAATATAATTCAATTATAGAATTCAACATATAATTAAGTTGAATTCATAGAGAGTATCAATTATGGTTCGAATTTAAGAATTTTGTTCCGCTGAGCTGTCAGTACTGGCTCCCAATCACAAGTGAAAGATGTTTGTCTTGCGAAACCTTCGTTGCTGCTGAAACATGCTGAAATCACACATTACCATTTCCATCCATTTCCAGCCGGCAAGTTAGCAATAGAAATCCTCATCTTCCCCCCATCCCTAGTTTTTTTTGGCCGGTCTTTCCCCGCAAGCTACGATGCCCGGCCTTAGAAGGCAGCGGCATAACGTGAAGCCAACAGCCATCACCATTGGCTGCGTGGTGGAAGCCTTGGTCATCAACAAACAGGGCGAGGAAGCATGGCAGCTGGTGCAGGACGGGGTGAACAGAAGGTGGCTTTGTCCAAAAATGGATACCTCAAGCTGAGCAGCGTTCGAAATTCCCCTTTGCATGTTTAGTATTGGGCTGGCATATGCTGGCATAAAGTCCATCAAGTCTTAAGACTTTGCCTGGGTTTCGTAAGCAGTGCGAAAGGTTTGACGTAAGCATTGGTCAGAAACATATTGCCGTAGGCCGTCCGGAAGATCATGTCAGGCCATGAGAGCTGGGGTTAAAATAAGGTTGTGTGACTCATTTGGTGCACGTTGTGAATGTCGATGATGATGCCATTGTATATAGGGTAAGCAGGCCAAAATGAATGCCACTGTCTTCATGGTAGTGTTTTATGAGATCGGAATTTGCCGTAAGCTTGGCGTAAGCAATCTGTAAGAGAGTCGTAAGCGAAGGTTGCATTCACTGACCCCTGACCCATTGTGGCTCCTTTGCAATTGAATCATTAAATTGCATATCATATCCGTATCCCCAAGGTTGGTTTTCCGTAAGAGATGCGTAAGCCAAACCTTGGAAAACGTATATAAGCGAACGCAAGCTCCTACGTAAGGCAAGGGAATATGAAGGGATTTTGAACACGGCACTGGAGAAGCATCAAAAATGGGGATTTAACTATCAAAAGCGTAATTTTTTTGAAGATGTATGCCCATTTCAGGATGGTTTGTTGCCATCTCAAAGCCCTAAAAATTCTATGGTTCAACCCTCCTTTCTTTAGGGAAGAAGATGATAAACTCCCCCATTTGTGGTGATCGTCTTGGGAAAATCGTGGGTGAAGCGGTGTGTGCTTTTTTACCAGGACCAGTTGCAGTATCCCGATCGTGGCTTGGCTTTGAACAGTGTGGTGTAGGGTATAAAGGGATAGGTGGGACCAACCAGAAATATCAGAAACAATCAGGGGACAAACAGCAGGCATGTGGTGAAAATTCTCATCTCGATGGTCCATTTCATTCCATTTCAAGTGGCAGAACAGTTCAGATCTGCAGGGCACCTGGCGATCCAATCTGAGGCAAAAGCATGATCAACACGGTGGTATACTCCACTGTCTTGAAAGGCTTTGCTGTCTCCAAACGTATTGACAAAGTGCTTGCAGTTTATAAGGCGCGTACTGGACTTCTCGAGTTGAGCCTCAGTTTCTGTACCCCCATTTGACTGGTGCGCCCATTTTGGGTCCAGTACCCCGGTAGCAGGATTTAGCCTAGGCCGTTCACTGTGCTAAAATTGGGCCAGGCAAACCCATAAGTGTCTTGAAGTAGAGCGAAAGAGACTCCCACTTTAGCTTTACAGCATTTACCTTTTGCCAGTGGTCAAATTCAACTTTGTATGTATTCGTTTTGCCTCGGCTGGTTGTATAAATGGATAGTTATGGACACCGGTTACTTTTGAACATTCAAGGTGAATCAACACTGCCGCAGGAAATGCGAAACAACGGCATCGCGTGCAACACCATCACCTACAACACCATGCTGGACGCCTGCGCGAAATGCGGCTGCATGGAGAAAGCCAGCATGTTGCTGGAAGATATGCGTGAGACGAGTATTGACCCCGACATCATCACCTATTCCACCATCATCAAGGGCTATTGCCTGGCAGGTGACCCCATTGCAGAAAGATTTCGGCAGATTTCACCACCTGGCCGTCATGGGTTTAACATCCAGAGATGACAAGTTGGCTCTTCCAGTACAGCAGCCATCACTGGATGGTTCTGATATGTATGTTCACTTTGCATGTTTTTTTGGGGCTGTTTCACTTGCGTTTGTTGTGAAACAATGTTAAATAGCGGTGTGCCCCGCCAAACTTTGGGTCATGTTTTTAGATGTTTCTAGAGGAATCATCCCAAATGGTCTTATTTCAGATTAGTGAAATATGAAATATGAGAATTTACCCATATATATTATAATACATCATATAATGATATATGTGTTTTTCACATGAAAATAGTTTTGGAACCCTGTGATCATTTCCCACTGCCGCTTTAGGTGACGTGGAACGTGCCTTCAGTGTGCTCGAGGCTGAGCCGATCTGGGCATGGTAAAATAGGATTTGATGGTTTCAAAGTAATAAATAGGGGTTAAACCAACAACAAAATGGGGATGTTAGTGGGAGAACCATTTGGTAATCAAACGTGGCTCGAAAATCCCATATTTGTTCGATGAATTCTCGCTATTTTCCTCCATGGATGATCATGTTGAACAAAGTGGTGCTCTCCAGTTATAAATTTGGTTTATAACCAGCCCCATTGCCCATGGATATATCTAGCATCAATCCAAGTTCAGTGATTCCGCGATCTGATCTGAAGAGTCAGGAGATGAAACGGGATGGGCATTTTACCCCGGATGAAATCATGTACAACTCCATCCTCGACGGCTGCACCAAGCAACGGAATGTCTCTGAAGCCCTACGGGTGCTCGAGGTGACTGGAGATATCTGGAGATGGAGATGGTTGCGTTTGGGAAAGTTGTTGCAGGAACCTTAAGAATGCTATATTGGAAAATAGTATATATGTGTATATACGTATATATATATATATATATATGATGAAAGTTGTATATAGCCTGGAAATGTCAGGAATGCTTGTTCCACATTCGGAATTAGTTGGATGACATTTGATGACATAGCTATAGTATTATAGTTGTATATCTATAAGTGTGAATAGTTGAATGGCCCTAGAGCGGAGATGCGAACTCGCGGCCGGATTTGCGCAAAGAGTTGGCTTGCAAGTCACTTTTGGGGGAAATGGTTCCTACATTTATCTTCATTTACCCACTCGTATACACGCGTTTCTTTGGGTGCAAATTTGCATTCGCAGCTGTGTCCTGAACGTCTGGGTCAGTGAGATGTGGCTGTTTGTTGCTGGAAGGCGAGGCCCAGCAAAACAAGCGTACAGAAGATGAATATGTACGATTGTACTCCGCATATAAAGTAACCTCAAAAAGATAGACATGTGAAATCCTACTTAAATAGTGATGAAATACTTTTCTATATTTTTGGGGCTTACTATATTCGCATTACATATCTCAGATAAGGACATAAAACGACATATTAAAGAATATGGACATCCACATCACCTTTGCAGCCACCCGCGGCAGGAAATGAAGGCTTCAGGCATCAAGCCCAGCAACTATACCTTGAGCATTTTGGTGAAGTTGTTTTCCGTCCGCAGCTTTAGCTTGGTTTGTGGTTGTAGATGTGTGAATTGCAAGGGAAAGTCTGCATGAAACATCATGAAATATATGAAATCTGATACTATATATATATATCATATGTTTATTGGGGGAAACACTATGGTTTCCTGATGTTTCGTGTTTTTTGTCCCTTAACCATCCTTAAACGCCTGAAATATCCTTGCATCATGTCATTGAAAATTAATTAAACCATCCCACTTCCAGAGACTTCAGCTTCAGAGACTGTGGCCCAATTACAGCAATTCACAGTTCTCTGCCTGTAGATTGATTTATCACAATTTATCTGTTTCGTAGGGCCTACACATGGGGGTTAAATTACTGAAGAGTATTCTTTTGGGGAACAGTAGTTCCGAGAGAGTTGTGGAAGCCCAGCGATACTGTGAGCAAGTCACAACTGTGCGCTGCATGCTGGAACAAGTCCGGCGCTACGTTCCAGATGTACTTAGTTCAACCAGCCAAGTGATAAGTAAACGATCTCCCCAGTCTCCGGATGAAGAACCCCCTAGGCCCTAGGCTGTTTGACAAGGAGTTTTGGAGCCATCTTAGTAGCCAAGTATCACTACTTGAGGCGAACCCCCTAGTCAATCAGAACCTATAAATCCATATAAAATATATAAATCCCGGAGTTGACATGATTTATGGCTAGTTTTATCATCATTCATGGAATTTATTGGGGTATATTAATCCCATAATATTGGAATTTATTAATCCCCATGACAATGATTTAATGACCAAAAACATCCGCTCGCAAAAACATGTATTAAATCCCATGAGTTCCGCCTGCACACAGACTCACTTTCATCATATCAATACCCGCCAAGGATCGGTATGGTATACTAGTAGTTTCTACAGCCTGTCACAAGCAAGAATGTTGTTCGGGTTTAATATGATTTAACGTGGGTAAAACAATGCCATGTTTACCATCCCCCAGTCATCAGCATTTCGTCCCCATCTGGGATCCGGGATCCAGGCTCGGTAACGCGCGACGCCTGGGCCAAGCGATGCAGATGGTCGAGGAGAAGCATTGGGATTTCCAGAGAATTTCCCATGGGAGTTTCACCATGAAAAATTGGGATTTCCATGGGGATTTCATAGGGATTTAACAATCAACCATGGGGATGTCCATGGAGATTTGAATAATCATGAAGAAAAAGTATGAAAAATTGGAATTTCGGAGATCATGAGATATATCCGATATATCCTGACTGTCATCAAACATGGCTGGCAAATCACCGAGCATGCTGTAAGTGAGCATTTATTCATGGGAACATCATCGAACTGGGAGGATTTTGCATCCCTGTCATCCCCTGGGGCCCTGGCCCTTTTTTGCACCATGGACGTCAATGACCCATTTCTTCACGATGTACAGATTCCACATGCAAGCCCAACGATGTAAAAGCCATCTTCAATACACTTATATAAGTCATCTTAAGTCACCTTCCAAAGTTCCAAAGCCATTCTGGGCTGTTCCACAGCCAGGACTTGAGTGAACAGCATGGATTGAAGCCCAATATCCAGGTCTACACCTGTTTGATCCACGCATGCTTTCAGAACCGGTACCTTGGCTAGGGACGAGCGCCAATGATGTTTCTGTTTGAAGCTGGTCTTTGACCTATCAAAATGGAGTTAGCCTGTACTGGTGTGTGAACTAATCCTTTCCAGGACTCTCGACTGACTAAGCCTTCTAGGCATATTCTATGTTAGTGAAAACTTGACCTGGGGGAATTCAATAAGTGACAGCGTGATGAGTGGATGCAGTCCAGCAGTTTTTTTCAATTTCCAATCCACAAGGCACTTCGAAATACTTCGAAGCCAACCTCCATGGGCCCATGGGCCTGGAGGCTCCAAGCCTCTTAGTCGGGCCGCCAGCTGTGAGGCGCTTTGAGCGGGCCCTTGGGGTCTATGAGACCATGATCAAAGAGGGCTGCCATGCCGACGAGAAGTTCTACGCGGTGCTGGCGCGGGGATGTGTCCAGCTCCACCAGCCTTTGAAGGCGCATCCCAGCCGTTGCCATGGAAGTGAACAGTACTGAAGCACTGAAAGGAAAGGAAGCCAAAATGAAAGAGGTAAGATATGGTAAGATTGCTCATTATGTGCGAAAATCTGTGTGGACATGGCTCAAGGGTGAAAACTGTTCGTTTTTTCAGCAAACTTCTGGCCAAAGGCTGCTGGGGCACTGCCCTCTCACTGAAAAGGCTGCCCAAAGTTATGTCCTCACTTTTACTTCTTCCACTCGTCCGGTTGTTGGCCCATCATTTTTTTGCGGTGGTATCTCCCTGCAAATAAATAGCTGGAATTTCCTCAACCTTGCAACCCTGACCTTGGCTTTGGTGGCGATTGAGCCCCTTTAACCCAATTAGAAGGCTCAAGCAGCATCTCCCGCCTCCCAAACATGGCAAAATGTGGCAAAACAACTTGGTGAATTGAAAGGACTGAAGAATATAATATCTATATAAATATATACTATATATACGTATATAAATATAATATATAAAATATATAATATATAAAATATATAATATATAAAATATATAATATATAAATATATAATATAATATAATATATATATAATATAATATAATATAATATAATATAATATATAATATTATATATATATATATAAATCATATTATTATTTATTTGTACACATTATATTACATTATATTTTATTATATTATACTATATTATACTATACTATATTATATTATATTTTATTCTTTTTTATTATATTGTATTATATTATATTATATTATATTATATTTATATCTTATGTATATAATATATATACACACGTATATATAGTATATTATATATTATTTAGTATATTTTATATTTATTATATGATACATACATATATATTATGATATATATATATATAATATTATATATATATTATACACATTACTATCATTATAGATTACCTTTATAAGTTACTACCATCATATATGAGTCGAGAGGCGGCCATGGGATCCGCGACCGTAGGCCGTGGAGGTCATCAAAGCGGCCTACCGCTTGCAGAGCAGCCTGCCACATGGCCCCCGCGTGGTGGGCGTGGAAGGCGCGACGATGACATTTGCGGCGCAACGGGGGTCCGCAACGGGGATCCTAAGGGGATATGTGTTGATGTTGATGATGATGATTTTGATGATGATGATGATGATGATGATGATGATGATGTAGATGTAGATGTATCCTGTTGATTGTTGATAAATGCGTTGTTGATATTTGTTGATATATAGAGATGACCTGATGATGATATTGTTGATGCTCTATTTTTCTGACTTGTTCTAGATAGTCTTGGCATTTGGTGGCGCGCTGCTGCTATCTTCGTTTTTGAAGATCTTGTGCTATGAATTGTTTGGGATTCCTTGGAAGGGGTCGATTCGCGTGCCCAACATGATCAAATCTGATCATGATTGGGGCCATTGAAGGATCTGCAAACTACTGTAATGTAAAGGTTTCCTAAAATCGAGGTACCCCAAAATGGATGGTTTATAATAGATGATTTGGGGGTACCTCCCCAACCATGAGGAAACCTCCATGTGTCCTTTTTCCTAGGGATTTCCCCCCGGGTTTTCCACATCGCTCTTTCCCAGGTCTGGAAGAGATCCTGTTGAAAATCTCCAAAGATGAGCCCGCTGGGGGACCAAGCGATACCTGGATGCCCCAAAATTGGGCTCAGTGCTGTGAAAAAAAGGGTTCTGTTCAAATGGGGGTTTCCATAAATGGGGGTTTCCATAAATGGGGGTACGATCAATTGGACGGTTTATAATGGACAATGCCATTGAAATATGGAGGATTTGGGGGTACCCATGGGTACCCCTATTTCAGGAAACCTCCAAATGTGGTTGAAGTTTCAACGAAAGTTTTGAAAGGCAGCACCAAGCTGGTGACCTCCAAGAGGCGATGTTTTCCTCAGACCAAATAGGTGGGCTGGGATTGAGTAGAGCATATTTTATTTTGATTACCCTCTGGTAAATAAACATAGACCCTGAAAATAGCCTAGTTCTAATGGAAACTAATCTTCCAACCCCTATCTGCCAGGGTCTATGTTAATTTACCAGAGGGTATTTTAAGTTATTTTGGAGAATTTAATAAGTCCTGCGGCCAAATGTAGTTATGTACATTTCTCTACTGAAAAAAACCGGAGTTCTTTGCCTCTTGAGGTCAAAGTCCCACTGATTTTTGGTGCATCCTCGATTTTCTGAGAAACCTCTTTTTTTTGGTCGGTTCAGATGGTTCAGCCAACCCCCCCAACGGTGAACCCCCCATTAATAGATGGTCAATCCTGGTCGTGGTCGTTGTTGGGGTCGCAGAAACAGGCTTCTCCCATTGGAATCCATGAAATTATATACCCATTATCTAATTATCTCCCCATGATATTTCACCCTTATTGTTGAGTTTACGTCCCCAAATTTCAAGGCTGCAGCTGATGCCTTGCGAAGCGAACTCGGTGGCCGTGGAGTTGGAAAGAGCTGGCATGGCTGGGGAGCCAGAGAGCTGTGGGGTTGTCTGAACATATTGAGAAACCACCCAGTCCATCCATTGGTGAATCATGATTTATAATATATATATATATATATATTATATATAATATATACACATATTTATGTTTTTTTCCCTACTAAACAGGCTATGAGTTAGATAGTATACCCTATTTTGAGACACGCTCTAAAATGGGGATGTAGAAACTAAGAAAGAGTCCTTGGAGGCGAAGCCTTTTCAAACTTCCGCGTTGATCCATGAAGAAGCATTTCAAATCAATTGTCGAAAATTATATACATGTAATTATAGACGCTGACAAACCATTATATGTTTTTTTTTTTTAAAATAAGGCTACACCCAAACCATCCGAAATTAGGCTATTTCATAAGTGAATTCCATAGCTTTTGGTACCCATTTTATCCCATTTTAGGAAATACCCAGTATGAATCCTGATGCTTAGCACATCTTAGCACCTTTCACTGAGGTCCAAAAGTGATGGGTGGCCCCAGCCGACAACGGCGCCGCGATGCATAGGCGATGCAGGGAGTTGGCCAATTTTTGATGGAGAAATTGAAGCAACAATGGAGATTTAACAAACATAAGGCAATGCCATAAACCACCCATGATTGGGAATAGTAAAAATACCACCTACAGAAACGGGGATTTGGGGGATGGTTCATTATTGTTTCATATACATTACCCCAATTGGGGGTTCATGACGAAAAATGGACTAAGCCGTCGAGCCGTTTGGTCTTTGATTTTGATCCATAGCCACAACAATGGAAGTTGAACGGGATGAGTTAAAACCTCCAGCAATGGTTTTTCATGGATTTTCCATATGGGGGGATGAGCATCCACTGTAAGTACCAGATATTTGATTAAGGGTTTTGATCCATACCGGGGCCCCAATCCACCAAAATTGGGAACGAGGCTACCAGCGGATGCGATCTTGACTGTCATGAATCAAGTCCTTTGCCACCTATCATGATCTTTTATCAACTGGATATCAGCATCAAGCAGTAGGAACTATACAGGTCACCCCATTGGTATAAATCTCCCACGACCTGCTGTCACTTTTTCGCAGGTGACGCGAAAGGTCGAGCTTTCTCCCTCCTTTCCCTTGTGAGTCTTCATATCTTGTGGCTGGAAATGTCCAGCCTTTCCATGTTTAGTACAATTAGGCTCTCCCGAGTGAGAGTTGCCGCCACCTGAGAGTGTTTCGGCTTTGTTGCCGGCAGCAACTTATGCGGCTTCGCCTTGGGCAAAAGTGCGAATCACTCAAGCCCGGATGTAGAACCCCTGCTTGATCATTTTGGGAGCTTCTATTTAAAGGAGTTTCCCCAATGTGAGAATGCGCTGAGACGGTACGTCCCAGCTGCAACCCAGCTGCAAAATGTCAGCTTTGGGACGAAATCTCAGGTGGGGAGTGGACTTTGATCTACACCAATGCTCCGGACCTCTTGGTGCTGGGATTGGAGAACTTGGAATCAGAATTGACCTCAAAATCCTGCAACTGTCAGGTTTTTTTGGGAAAAAGAAACATGAAAAAACATGGGGATGGGTCAAATTTTAAGACTCAAAAACCACAGATGGCGTTGTCTATTTTTAGTATTAACCATCCTTTTTTAGGGGTAACTAATTTTGACCCATCCCCAAATTTTTTTCCGGAAGTTTCTTAAATCCACCAGCCCAACGCTCCAGGGGACCCCATCCAGAACCTCCTTCAGGACATTCTAAATATTCCCACGACGCCCTTCTCGTCTATTGGGACAGCGGGACTGGGACTGCGTGGAATGGGAAACTTGAGGGGTGTATTTCATGGGGCTTCCAACTGCCCTCCGACTTATAAAGCCTGCCATTTTTGCATAGAGCTGGGTATGGTTTATCTGTGATCTTTGGGTTAATCAGTTAATCGCATTGATTTCTTTGAACCAGAGGGTTTGAAAAGGTGAGACCATAGACATTGATCATCATTGATGGAAGTTAGACTCAATCTGCAGACGCGTCAAGAATTTACAGATTTGAGTTTCTTTCATGGTGTACAGTACCATGCAACATGTTTGGGAGACTTAGTGGCTCGTCTAATGAAACACTTTACTGGTGAAACTATGTTCAGAAAACATCATTGTTTGGAAAACAACTGCACAGATGTGAGGTACGTTAGACGCATTCATCAACTCAACGAAGCTTTCGTGCATCAGGAGGATCGGACAGGAGATTGATTCGACGAAAGGCGGATGCCATGGGGAGCATTGGGGATGGCCACTGGCCTAGTGAGTTAGATATATCAAGAACCGCCATCCCAAAATGGTGGAAATCCTCATGAAATCCTATCATGTCCGATACATCCCTGTATTGTTGCTACTAGCAATCACTGGCCTACGTGGGACTTGACCTTTTAGTATACCATACCCTCAAGAGATGTCCATGACGTGGATGGTCACTAATTGCATCATTTACTATTGGAAATATGGTCACTTGGCTCCAACCAAATCACCGTTGGATTGGTTTTGTTGGGACAATCTACAGCCAATCCACGTTGGATCATCGTTTCTATAGTCCAAAAAAATAGTTGCTGAAATTGAAGCTGATCCAATCCATTTATTTTAGATATGTTTAAATGGGTGGTGCATCTTGAGTCAATGAACTTCATCTTCTGTTCATTCAACACGTAAATTTTAGTAAATTCCCCATATTTGCTGGTGAAATTACCCCATGCTAGGCCCTTCCTATCTCCCCATTCCTATCTCCCTGGCTTTCAGGGACCAAAAAGAGGATGATCGTCGTCCATGAGGGGAGTTAGACCGATATGAGTTATACCCCAGGACTCAAAAACCACAGTAGGTTGATGATTGTAGGGGGATCAAGAATTTCCCTTGATGGATTATGATGGATTGATGATGATGATGATGATGATGATGATGATCACTTGTGGTAATCCTTATTGATGGCTGCCATTACTTTGGGGACCTGGAAGGGTTTTTTCCTTCATTTTCCGACAGATCTTTGGACGCTGCGTGTTCCTATATACATATACCCTCTGGCAAACTAAGATAGCTGTGGAAAAATCATCATTTTCAATAGAAGAAAACATCACTCAATGGCTCATGTTCCATAGCAATCTTTTATTTTTGGAGGATACCACGCATATTATTTAGGGTTAGTACCATTATCAACCATTCTTTACATTTAACATATATTCGGCTACATTAGGAATATTAACTACAATTATATATACACACTATAATATTATCATCCATATCATTTTTGGGACTTCTTATCTATACGAACAAAACCTCCACAGCCTGGCACGCTCGAGGCATCATCGCGAACGTCATCGAGTACCGACCTTCCTCGCTGGCCAGCGGCCTGAAGGAAGCGGCCACGGAGTGCCTTGGGTAGGGAGGGAGGTCTGCAAGTCGTGGTTTTTCCATGTCTGCCATGGTCAAAACACGGTGTATGTTCATGGGAATATCATGGGAATATCATGGGAATATCATGGGAATATCATGGGAATATCATGGGAATATCATGGGAATATACTTGAAATAAAATGGGAAGAGAATGGGGAATATGGGAATGTTCAGTGACCAATTGACCCCTCTTGCTTGATGACGGATGAAGGGGGGTGCTGGCTAGTTTGATGGAGATTATTGATCCATTCATGGGAATCCTGTTTTCAAGCTGCGATGCGCATGCTGGTGATGAGGTTGATCTCATGTACGGAATTAAGTAATATCATATCGTATCTATACTTGCATGTGCAATGTGCATATTCTGCCAAGTGACTGACATATATTCTTAGATATGTATTGTATACAGACACTTTAGTAACTTTAGTATATACATACACAACGTAGTATAGAGCAAACCGTGGTTGATATTATAGATTTTGAGGCGGGCCAAAACCCATGATACTTTGAAGTTTGATGGATAGCCAATATATATAATTATAGATAATCGTATATAATTATATATAATTATATATCATTATATACAATTATATATCATTATATATAATTATATATAATATATAATTATAAATATCATTATATATCATTATAAATAATTATATATATATATAATATATTTATTGTCACTAAGTGCCCAGATGATTCAACCCTTGGATCAACAACGCGGAAACGCCGACTTCGTCAGGGACGCGCTGGTCCAGCGGGTCTATACCGAGTACACGGTGACCTCCGAGAACTCTGTGGCTTGGATTTCTTATCGGTGATGACCATCCCCAAATGGTTGGTTCATGGTGGTTTAATGGTGGTTTAATGGTGTTTAATGGAGATTTACCCTCTGGTAAATGAACAGTTGGACCCTGATTTTCATCATCCATTTTATAGGAGATATGATAAATGTCCCAAATGGTGACTTATTCTTGGCTGACTACCACTGTTTACCACAAATGATTGCTGACTCTGGGCTGACTCTATTGGTTATCCCACTCCTGAAGAATGGGCGAACCGTGGGGCACTTTAAGGGCCGCGAATTGTGTTTCAGATGCCAAGGTGGAACTTCAAATTCGCGGTCTTGGTGTTGATCCACAGCGGTGCGCGCGGGCGCATTTGGAGTCGTTTGGGAGTCGATTTAGGATGCGAGAAGCGATACGGCTTGATGTAGACGCTCAGAAGAGTTGTCATTTTTCGGTGACACAAAAAGGTCTGGACATGTTTGAATGTTGCCAATGTTGGTATGCATCGGAAAAATGTTCCATTTTGCAATGCGGAGCGCTTGCAAGCGGGACATCTTTGTCTTTGACATTATCAACATCAACATCATCAGTAATTACATGTAATTACTGTCGTTGTGCTATTTATGGCTATTTGTCAACTTAAGATCATTTCCACTACCCTCTGGTAATCCAACATAGCTATTGAATATCAATGCAAAATAGTACTGTAACACGCAAAAAACATCGAGCTACATTGGCAATTTCAATAGCAACCTGACAAATGATCAGGGGGTATTAATCGTTCATTCCAGCCAGAAATCCGGGCTTGCCAGGGTTTTCGGCTTTGAAGTGCCAGAGGCGGGGTGTCACCAGCATTTGGGCTCTTAGGATGTCGGATATGGTTAAAGATTTGAACCAGTGTCCCATCCAGAAAAGTCAGCCTTTGGCCTTAAGCACTTTCCCCCTCTATCACAATCGCCTTAAACACTTCCCCCCTGTATCACAATCCCGTAGAAACCCGACTTTAATGGTGGATCAGTTCCAATGTATGGATTTAGTTGGGGAAATTCTTCACCCGACACCTGCAGGTTTCTTCCACGAAACATGGTAACATTTCCTGCAGATTTTCCCTTAGACCAATCTATTGACAGTTCTACACGGACGTCTCCGGATGTGGGGTCAGAGGTTTCCATCGATTTCTGCTCGGTTTCTGCTCGAAATTCTGGTTGACTGATACAGATACAGTAGCCAACATTTATAGACATTATATATATATACATACATACTATAGCATATATATATATATTATTTATATATACCTTATTATATATATACACCTTATTATATATATATACTACTACTATTGAGATACTCTAGCAAATACAATCCCACTGGCTATTCGCTTGGTGCTTTCACCCCGCATGATGATCCCGACTGGCCACTTTGGTTGCTCGCTTTGATCTGGTGCCGATCCAGCAAGCAGATCGAAGTAGACCTCTTGGCACCTATTGTTTACTTTGTTGCTTATATCATATATATATACATATATATATCATATCATATCATATCATATCATATCATATCATATCATATATATATATAAACATGTCCAACATATTAAACATGATTATCGCCACTTAATTATGTTGGTTGATGCCGAGCGGTATCGGTTGGAAATGGAAATGGTTGATCGTGTTGATATCCTTCCAAAATTGGTTGAAGGCAAACTTTAGAGGACCCCCCCCCCCGGATTTGAAGGTAGAAGACCATGGTGTTATCCCCCTGAATCATCTCAAATCCTTTGGTCAATCCCATGGTCAATCATTGCTTTCCCTCTGAAAATTGCATACCAGTGCAGCAAATTGCCATCCGACAGAGCCATGGATGAAGCTATGACAGCTAGCCTGGAGGGTGGCCAAAGTGCCAAGTCCAGGTGCCAGCACCAGCCGCCGTTTAGAGGTGTGTTCTAACGGTTAGCTATTATAAATTAGAGTTGTTTTTTTCCCCATAGGATTTTAATGGATTTCTTGGGATTCTAATGGGCTGCATAGTTTTTTTTTTTTAAACAGTTGTTTAGCGCAATTTCTTGGGATTCTACTATCAAGAATAGGGATTTATATAAGTAATTAATAGGATGAAATGTTCGTTTCACAAGAAGGGGTCCATCGATCCATCGAACCTGGAACATCCAATAGAAAATCTGGAGATTTTCCGGGTTTTGACATGGACACTGCTGGCTTGGTAACAGTTGGTGGTCGGAAGACTACTTGACACTGCTGGGGATGCTAACCTTTTTCGGCAATTCGTACATCTGGCTGTTATGATGGGTGGGTGGGTTAAATAACATCATATATCAGCCCACTCATGACCCTAGATGTCCTCTTGCAGTTTCGTTTTGTGCACACGATCCTTGGTTCAGCATGGCAGTTGCAAAAAGAATTACCGGTGGGAAATCGTGCCTGTGAAGGGTCTCCCCCGACTTTGGCTGCCATCATCATGAGGGATCCCGAATTAAAAGACCCGCAAAAACGGGCATGTCATCGTATCCTCACCATAAACATGATCAGGCGCCCCCCCGTCTGTTGGATCTCCCCCAAAATTGAGATACCAGTAATACATAGTAATACATTCGGATGTTCCCCCCCCTTGTAACAGCCAAATAATGGATTTCCACATATCAGAGAAGCAAAATGAAGCACCAGGAAAACAGCCCAGAATGACATTAACTTTTCGGAGCCTAGGTAAGAAATTTCATCATTCCATTTGGTGCTTTCTAACCCTTGATGTCTTGGTCCTCGTTTCCTTGGCATTTGTTTCATCAGGTGGCTTGGAGTTGGTGTCCAGCTCATCATTCTTTTCATGATTCTCCCTCCAAGAATCCTACCACCATATCACATGTCATTCTCTAATCCAAGGTGCTGTCCTGTCTCCAATTCTCTCATTGGTCTCCCCCCAAAGTTACCAGACGGGATCCCCTGTATTGCTTTGACATCCCATTGCCTTGACATCCCATTGGCTGTGACATCCCTTTGCTTTGGCATCCCTTTGCTTTGACATCCCAGACATGTGGCATAGGTTGTGTTGTGTGAT
>Ga0126342_10006021_pt1 | contig 21370 bp, 24 predicted proteins | sample Cyp1metagenome_FD_92528 | JGI IMG/M metagenome (GOLD analysis project Ga0126342, IMG submission 92528) | Coral microbial communities from Lord Howe Island, Old Settlement Bay, Australia - Cyphastrea 1 metagenome | ecosystem: Host-associated > Invertebrates > Cnidaria > Coral ... | reverse complement strand
GATGCGATTGGCATCTGACAGAAACACAGCCGCAAAGCCAACTGCATAACAAAAGGTGCTGACTGACCGATGCAGTTGCTTTGTTCCGTTTCTGTCATTTTCAATTCTATTCGGGAACACATTGAAGTATTCTGAAATTGTTTTGAATACATGGTGGTCGGAAGATGTCAGAACTTGTCAGAAGCATCCAGAGAGTGTCTGAAAAAAACACTTTCAGTCCATTGGTATCCATTTGTTGATTGAGCATCGGGTAGGCACTTGCTTTTTGACTTCCAAATATGAAGCCATACAGGTTCTGGACCTTCAAGAAGAAGCACGCGAGCTGGATGCGCAATGCAAGGTGAGGCTTTGTGGCATTTGGACAGCACAGTTGTGGAAAGCAACCAAAGCTACAATCTTGCAGCGTGTTGCAGTCCTCGTTGAAACTTTCCATAACTTGTAACATCTTGCAAGAATGTGACGAATGTGGTTGCCAGAGATGAAGGGAGCCTGGGGCAAACTCCGTGACCCCATGACCCCATGACCCCATGACCTCACCCATCATCATCATCATCTCCGTCATCGTCATCCGTCATCGTCATCATCGTCATCATCGTCATCATCGTCATCATCGTCATCATCGTCATCATCGTCATCATCGTCATCATCGTCATCATCGTCATCATCGTCCATCATTTCGCACATCGTTTTGGCACATTTGCTGCACACAAGCCTAGAGGCGCGAATCGAGTCAGCCACCCAGAGCAAAGAAACCTTTTTGGAAGAGAACGCATTGATGAAGCTTGGAGTGTCGACCTGCAAAGGAAAAGGCCGACGATGTGACCCCAAGAACCCGTGAAACCTTGCCGGTGATACAACATAGTATGTAGGTGTCATGATGTGTCATGATGTGTCATGATGTGTCATGATGTGTCATGATGTGTCATGATGTGTCATGATGTGTCATGATGTGTCATGATGTGTCATGATTCAAGCCCAACTTGACTGGAGACTCCAGAATTTCGATTCTGTGGCACGGAAGCACTGTCACGGCTTGGTTCCATGAGGTTTCGCAGCGGGCAAGCACGCAAAGTGGAAGATCTCCTTATTGCAGCTTCGCTTCACTGATGATATTGAGATATTGAGACTCTCTGACCATCTCTGACCTCTTTGATTTCTCACTGCCAACTTGGCGCCGAAAAGAGACTTTTACTACACATTCCGGTGAACAGTTTCATCGTTTTTGGAGTGTTGGTGTAGTGCGTGTAGTTCTGGCTCTGCTTTTATCGCTGAGCGCCTAAGGCAAAGCGCCGCATCGAGGCCAAGTTGCTCAGTGCCGGGCATGGCGTCGCCGACGACGGGAAGCTCTCGGTCATCACCCGGGTGCCCAAAGGGTGTCCAAAACTGGAGCTGAGAAGCTGGGAAACTACTGGTTGTATCTGGGTATTACTATTGTCAGTATTGTCAGTATTGTTAGTGTTATTTGGAAACTGAGACGAAAAAAATGCTTCAGCCTTCCATGTGGCACCTGATCAAGAACAGCTGGAAATCAATGATTTTCAGCTTGGGCAGTCGGGATATAGGGATGCCGGTTCTGAAAACGGTGACTTGAGGTGAACTTGGCAGATGAAGATGCCTTGCTCACCGCGGCAAAGCAGCCCCTGTGAGTCCGGCCGAAGTAATTTGCCACAGCAGGACATCCCAGGAAGCTAAAACATCTAAAACGCTGAAATTGTAATGGACAAACGGAACAGCAATACATGAGCAATACTAGGCAGTGGGTCAAAATGGATCAAAGCCCCTCAGACATCCTCAGACCATGATTTGGGATGAATCCATTTGCCAGCTATTTCAGTGTTCACCATGGTCTTGGCACATATACCCATTTGTCCTTCAAACAAGTGTCACAGACTGTCACAGTGCTTCATGTTCCATTCGAAAGAACGGCAAGAATCCGGGTGTGTCAGAGTGGCTGTAGCCGAAGTGATTTGGTGGATTACCCCCACCTTCAGCACAGAGGATGCACCGCAGCAGGTGTTCACTTGAGCCTCGCCTGGCTGCCCTTTGCCCAGTGTTGATAATCGACACCAGAACATGCCTACACAAAATACCACATATGATATACATAAGCAGAAAGATACCATAATATACCTTTGAAAATTATGGTCAAGATGTGCTTAGGAGTCTGCATCAAACATGAATGATTTTTTATATTTATATGCTGCATATGGTTTTGTCCGCTATATTGCCTCACAACCAAGTCGGATCAAAGTTGTAGTAGCAAGCTCAATTTTTGGCCAGTTGTTTTGTGAGCTGTCTTCACGAGCCAAAGACTCTGATATTGCATGCGCTGACACCTTCAACATAAGCAAAGTTTGAAACTCAACTCTCTGTTGTTTTGCGTCGTTATTGCTGACACACATTGCTTGAAGTTCATATGGGATGTCTTGAAGGATTTTCAGAGACCGCAGTGGTGCATCCAAGATGGTTCCCCAGCACCCGGTGGTTTGGAGCTGGTTCGAGGAGGTAAATGAACATATATAAATCAACTTCACTGTTGTGGCAAGGTGATGGGCTGAAGTCAACTTAGGATTTGCACTCAAGCAGACGCTAAGCAGACAAGATGATTCGAACAAACCTGCAGCATCGAATTAAGAAGAAAACTGAAACCTTGTACTGTATCCTACAAGCTGCCGGATGGATGCTGCCAGTAGTCAAGGTAGTTTCAGGCATGTATCATTTAGTGTGGCCACAGAGCCACGGAGTCGAAGTGATTTGGGATCAGCGCCAGCCTATACAGTCGAGTTTTTGGCCGGCGTGACGTGTATTGAAGAACTGGCAAAAAAAAAACTGGAGAATCTGAGAGCATAGCAAAGTACCACTTCAACCCATTTCGTTGAACTGTCAGAGACTGCATGAGTGTTTGCAGACCTCATTGTCTTGTTCAATTTTATTTACACTGGATTGGAGCAGACAGACTTTCGATCCATGGCAGTGTGATGGACTCATGTGTCATCGAGCTATATTGGATTGGGATGACTATATATCTATAATATATATACTGTATGATGCTGTGTGATATTAAAAGTTTAAGATAAATCACCATAGGAATATCCATGGCTGCAAACCTCATCTCAATGCACGACTGTGAGAGGCCAAATGTTTCGCCACAGCATCGTGCCAGGCCTGGTCACTGGCTGCGGCTACAACCGCCCAGCGCCACCCACTGAGCCGCCACCTATGCCACCTTCTGGGGCGTCCGGGTGCTTAGGGGTGGCCGGGATCGGCCAAACTTCACCAAAGATGAGAAATGGCAAAAATGGCAGAAATATTGCAAGCAGGTCACAGAAATGTGGCATGCAGCATTTTTAGTTTCAAATTAGTTCGGATTGGTTTTAGATTGGTGCCTGAGGTCTCCACTCCCTGGACTGAACTTTGGCCTTGGGTTGTTGGGCCCGACACTGGGACCAGGCTCACTGGGACCAGGCTTGATCCCAGGCCCTCCAGGTCGTCAGCCTCAACATGTCGGGCATCACCCCATTGGTGCCGGACCCATTGGGGCGGTGGGGGGTGCGATCGGTCCGGCTCCGCAAATGGGGCCCGACTGGGGTCGACACCATCCCATGCAGCCAATGCAGCCAATGCAGCCAATGCACAACCATCAACAGCTACCGCAGCAACTACCGCAACAGACGCAACAGATTCCCCAGCAATTGCAGCAACTGCCTATGCAGCAACTGCCTCAGCAACAACAATTTCAACCAAAGGCAGTGGGCACTACACCATTGCCTGCACCTGATGCCTTCCATCAAGAACGTGTACCCGCACCGGAACTCGTGCAAGCGCCTGAGCCTGTGAAATCTGCCGCCTTGCCACGTGAAGCGCCACCTCTGGAGGTTTCCCCGGAGCCGCGCCAGGAGCGCCAGGAGCGCCCGGAAGAAGCCCCTGAGCGCAAGGAGAAGGAGAAATACGTGCCGCCGGTGAAGCGATATTCTCAAGGTGATCGCGAGCGCCTCGAGCGCCCCGAGCGCACGGAGAAGGCAGAGAAGCGCGAAGAGAAAGTGGAGAAGGTGGAGAAGGCCGAGAAACAGGAGAAGCGCTTCGAGGCGGCTGCGATTGAAAGGCGACGGCACAGTCAGGGCCCCAGGATGTGCCGGAATGGATGAAAGACGATGGAGATGAAACTTTATTAATGCAAATTGATGTTCATTCATGCAGCGAAATCGGGGCACCTCGCAGCAGCAGGTTCGGACAGCTGGGAGGAATCTACGCCTGTTCGGGCAGCTCCCACCACTCCTCCAGGTGCTGAAAGGGTGTCGTACCGTGGGGTGCTGTTTTTGTGCCTTGACAAGATAATGGAACGCATGGTGATGCCCATTATATATCCAGCATTGAATATATATATATATATATAATATAATATAATATAATATATATATATATGTTTATATAATATATATATAATATATAATATATATATAATATATATATATAATTGTTTGCAGGTTCTGCCGCGGTCAAGATGGACGACAAGGACGCTGTGGGAATCAAATTTGGCTGTGGCTGGGAGAGCTGCAATCCAAAAGGGGCGCGGATCTAAATTATTTAAGCTGCTGCCCCACCAAGAAAAACTGAAAATGCTTGTTCGAGTCACGCCTAAATTGACAACGTATGGGGAAGACAGGAGTCATACAAACAAATGCAACACAGTCACCGAGCCTCATCCCGAGAATTCCGTGACGGAGTTGTTGTTTTTGGTGATTCTGCAGGAGAATCCAAAAGTCCGCACAGACTTGATCCGTGCGGTCTTTCGAGCCTGCGACACCAACGGTGATGACTGGCTTGGAGAGACCGAATTTCGCACCATTGTTGGGGCGCCTTATGGGGTTGTGTTCTGATCGCTCCCTGCATCATCCTGCATCGTCCTGCATCGTCCTTTATCGTCCTATGTAATTTGGTTCGCCCATGTTCACCCAACGTACAGGAGTGACTTCGCTGAGGCCAGATTCTATGGCTTCAGTGGCAGCGATGAAAAGTGGTCGGAGGAGTTCAAGAAGCTGTGCGAGGAGAAGCATGTGGATCCCAAAAAGGGCATAGGCCAGGATCCGTTCCGCGGATGCTAAGCAGGCATATATTTTGATATATTTTGTATTATTGGCGCATTTCTTTGATTTGCATCCCTTGAATTTTCTGTTTTTGTACCTTCGCATTCTTCGTTGCTCTTCCGCGCAGGCCAGACCCTCTTCAGCAAGCTGCTGAATGAGGATGCGGGGCTGCTGGCGACCACTGATGATCTCAGAAAGATGTTGAAGAAGCTGGAAGACATCAACAAGCCGCAGTCCCAGAGGGTCTCTGAATGTAAAGTGGCCTACAGGGCCTACAGATCTTGCACAATCGTCATGACCTGAGCATAATACATTCTAAACATGCCGTGGTTTGGTGTAGCCGTGGATGCCATGTGATGCCAATGTGATGGATCGTGGCCATCCAGGAAGACTGGCGCGTCCAAGGAGGCGGCCAAGGCTCAAGGACAGAGCTGCACTTGGTTGTGGTGCAAATTGCCCAGTAGAATATCCAAGACATTCCAGACAAGAGGCGAAAAGTCATGAAAGGGTAGCTGGGGAGGTTTCGAATTGAATTTCATGGCGACTTCCTTGCAGAGTTTTAGCGGTACATGGTTGCAGTGAATGCCAGGAGCTGTAGAGGAGGGCGATGAGTTTTTCCACAAGCTCAAGAGGACTCTTTTTACGTGTGTGTTGATCTACTAGATCTTGACAGCCTCGCCTTGCTTAGCATTGCTTAGCTGTTTGCTCATTGCGGCGCAGCATGCCACAGTGCCATGGGGCACCTGTTGCAACGCCAGGCTTGAGCCGTTTTTTGGCTCTCTTCCGAGCACAGTGTCACCCAAGACTCCCAAGACCAACCGAACAATGCAGCAACACGAACAGATTGCGCGATCTCTTGACGTGATTTGGGTGCAAAACACCTTCACAGCATTTCACAGCCTGGTCATGTGAGACACATGGAAAATCATGGAATCTCACCACATAGCATTTCATGACACATTCTCTCACTGCACCGGGCGCTTTCAATCTCCTGTCCTCCGTGAGATGCCAGACCAATCTGAGTGCCTCATTGAAAGTGGGTGTTGCTGAAGTGATCTGAAGCCTTACAGAAAGAGCAATAGCTTCCACGTACTTTAATTGTATAGACGAGAATGCCTACAATCTTAAAGGCTAGGTATCTACATGTAATTACGAAGATACTGTACTTGATAGGGTTAAATAGAGTTGCAGTCTGACTCTTGCTGACATCTAGGCCGAACCATGACCTCCAACTGCTGCGCCGACGAGTCAAGCGGCAGCAGAGCCTCTTTGATTCTCTGGCTTCATTACTCGTGAACCTTCCAGCATCCTCACCAGAAACATAAAACAATCCCCCAAAAGAATCCAAAAGATGCAAAGGTGTTTCCAGGATAGAGTACAGATAGTTACAGATAGTATAGATGATATTGAACACGTAGTCCAGGGTTCCCACTTTTCTATCTATTTTGGGGTTGCCATTTTACAGTACACAGTAGGATTTGAGATCGAACCGGATTTGAAAAGAGTAGCAGCACCAGCACAGAACGAAGGTGTCACAAAATCTCAGGAAGCCCAGGAGCGCAAAAGATTGGAGGAGGAGAAGAAGTTAGTTCAAGAGTTTCTTGGCAGATTAAGCGCTGGTACCATCCTGAAGATGAGCTGATTGATGTACTTCGTAGCTCCTCGTGCCTTGTTTGGTTAAGTCATTCTTTCAGACTTGGATTCACAACATTCTTCTGGTTTTCCAGTATCATCCAATACCTGTAGCAGTACTGACCATCCAATGACTCTTGGCCAGCAATAGCCATTCAAATCCACAGGTATTTGGACTACTTGCGCGAGAAGAAGCTGCGCCAGCAACAGGAGAGTTTGACACGACTCTCCACTAGTCTTCACCAGTGCCCTTGTTTTCAAGGTGAGTTTTGTAGATAACTTGCAGATAACTTGCAGATAACTAGCACGCATCTGATGATTGCAACATATTTAATCTCAATGATTTCCCACGAAGTTTTACCTTTTTTTTCCCCGAGGAGCGACAGCAGCGCTTGGCGCAGGGCCGTCTTTCTTTGGCCAGGCGGAAAGCGGCGGAAGCGCAGGAAGTCTCAGAGGCGCCAGCTCTTTCCGGTTTTGGTGAATTAGTAACTATTAGCAACTATTAGTATGACATTTTGTTCATGGCTTTGTTGTGATGAGATGTGCTGAGTATGTCAGTATGTCCGATATGTTAGTCATATATATTGTAATGTATTGTAACATTATCGTTTTTTATTAGCCGTCATTATGATATATTATAGTTTATTATTATAGTATTTTATATGACTATATTCTGGACCAATTTTTGTCTCATTGTCTTATGTTTTCAGCTTTGATACGTCCATTTGGGAGGCACCCTCAAGCCCACAGAAGCTGACGGAGGGCGGTAGCACTTGCAGCCTCGGTGCTGAAGGGCGGGAGGATGCGCTTGACAGTTGCTGGATATGGTTGGCTATCGGCAGATTTGGATGTTGGATATGATTGGATACAGCACCAAAAAACACCAAAAAACACGAAATGTTTAGATACAAAATGCGTCAAAATGGACAAAAAACACTCGTTTGTTACGTGAATCCGACCTGCTCTTGTGTGGCGTGGTTTGAATGGTGACGGTGACTGCTTGCAGGAGCCTAAAGAAAAGCAAAAGGAAACAAAACTTCAGATCGAAGAATCCTTCACGCCGGCAGGGGACTGAAAGCCTGTCATGTTCAGTGTGGACCATTGATGAACATCGATGGAACATCCTTCCATGGCGAGACCTGTGAGGCCAAAATCCACAATGAAATACCAGCCGCTCGAATGCAGTAGGCTGCATGACTTGTAGAATCAAAGGATCCCAAAGGTCTGTTGCCAATGTCGGAGGGCAACCCCAGCAGCTCATACCAAGACCATCCTATTACATCATATTACATCACATCACATCATAATACAGTTAATAATACATCAATTCACATCATATCACATCATATTACATCATATCACATATACGATCATATACGTATATGCATTATACACTATGTTGTTCCATGATTGGTTCGTTTGTGCCCCTCTGCAAGCATTCGTTCCCGTATGTTCCCATTGGACCCAGGAAAAGGTGGCCAAGCTGTACCGGAAGTTCCGTGGGCCGCTGATGCTGAAGTACCTGAAAGAGTTGGCCGCGAATGACCAGGCGATGGCATCGATGGCGGTGTGCAATGGACATTTTTCGATCTTCTTCTTGGTTGAAGGGTAGTATCCGGATCTATCCAGGTCTATGAGGTCTATGAGTTTCATAAACAAGTTGATCCTTGCAACCAACGGCAGTCTGACAAAGTTGCCACCAGAAGCTGATACCATGATCTACCATGTCTGCGTTGGTCAGGTTAGTGGTTGGCGCCTAGATGAGCTTCTTTCAGTGCAACCCTCCAAGGCCAGCTTCCAACTCACAAGCATTTTTAATAAGAAAGTTGGGAGATGATATGCGATGATGCGTATCACATACATGACAAAGTTAAATCGGGAAGTAAATCCCTATATACTATTTAACTTCCGTCCTGGGTTTTCCCTGTGGCCGAGAATCACCCAAATCCCAGACGCGGATCGATGACCACCTCCCAGGGAAGCGGCTCAACTGTCCTTTCAACCAAAAAGCTGGGCTGGTCAGTGTCAGCTTGGGGATGCGCCACAGTTTACCATGGGGATACCAACACAACTGGAGGATTTATGCAATGGGCAGTTGACACTTCAAAATGGGGCCTTGGCCAACCAAACGGATCTCCTTATGGATATGCATATCATCAGCATATTCCATGTTCGCTTTGGGAAGGATTTAGATCACCTGGACAGGTTGAGGCAGAGTCCGAGAGGCCTGAGAAGGAGCTGTGAATGAACCTGTTGGTTGTTGGTGTGTTGTGAAGAAGCCAATGGTGGAAGAGCCAGAACTGATACTAACGGATCTAGAGGATAATAATAAAGGTTGTTCAAGTATTTCAAGCATATAAAAATATATCAAGTACGAGTATTGCACAAATGCTGGAAGATTTGATAGGAAGAGCTGAGGCGAGCACCCTTGAATGGACGCCCCTGGCTGGAAGGAGACGAAACGCTGCTGGTCGCATCAAGCTCGCAAGCAGCGCCTCAGAATGATGCACCAGGCCTGCTGCGATAAGTCAGTGACGTCAGTGTCTTGCTGCTTATGGCAAAATATGGCAAAATGTTGCAAACCATCAATCTCTTTGACCATTCTCTGACTATTCTATGCAGCATTATGCAGCTGAGATAACAATTTCACGCTTCCATTACCTCCATTGTCTCCCTATCTTCTTTTGATTGAAGTGTCTTGCAACTTTTGCGTGCAGTATAGTACAGCGACCCCGCCAGCCCCGCTAGCCAGGTTGCCACGGAGGTATTGAATGCAAAGCGGGAACTCGGCCATTGCTTTGCAGACTCCCCGCCCAGGCGCAGATTTTGTCCAGTCTTTGGCCAGTCCCGGGTTCAATGACATGGTAAGGTAGCTTCTTTGGAGGGAGCCATGAGAACTACACAAGCAATCATGTAGACCAATGCCAGTTCTCCCAAGTTGACGAAACTGCGGAGGCAGTGACTATTGGCGTGGTAGTATAGTGTAGTATATAGATCATTCCACGATCCGCATTTCTTGTTTCACCATGGGAACATGCAGGATCGCAGCCTGAGCTGAGCAGGCTCAAGCTCCTTGAAGATGGGAAACTCTTGTTCTAGCTTGGAATTATGCAGAGTCACAGGCTAGATCTCTTTCAGCTTTGTGGAAGTCAGGCTCTAACATCAAGAGCCAGAGTTCCGCAACGCAAACTGTGGTGGAGTGGCTCTCATCCTCCGGTTTTGGGGGAAGCGGTGCAAGTTTGTAGCTCAACCTTTAATGCTAATTTATGCTATTCTTGCTTGGCCCCCAGACCTCAGAGGCCAGAGCCATGGCAAGGTGCAGTCAAAGACTCGCTCTTGCAAATCATTTGTGTTGAAGTTTGCCTGGCAAAATGCGCGGCAAACAACGGCAAAGATGTCCAAAGATGCAAGATCTGGGGTTTGCATATTTCCTTGTGCCATGGGAAAAGTTTTGGGGCGTCAATGTGGACAGCATTCTGGTGACAAACCCGGTGGACATGTTTACCACGAAACCCCAAACACAAATCAATTCAGTCTTGCTCTTCCTTATCTACAAGTTGGCGCGGGGTGTTCCACAACAAATGCTGTCCTTTTGTGTTGCCTGCTGTTTGGCTCACAGGGAGATAGACTGGTTGCACAACACTTGATTCCAAGCACGCCAGAGTCAAAGGTTTCTCAAAAAACACCAGCCACACAGCAACACGCCGGCACATACAACGCATTACCACAGCGGTTACTGCTGTATCTTTTTGTCGACTTGTGAATTAGGGTGGCTTCCAAAAGGAGCCCCGTAGAGTCCCGTAGAGTCATCTCCATTTTCCCGAGGAAAGATGAGGATCTTGATCAAGGGTGGTGTGTGGAAGAACTCTGAAGATGAGGTGCTCAAGGCTGCTGTCATGAAATATGGCTTGAACAACTGGCCACGAGTGGCATCCCTGTTGGCCAGGAAAAGCCCCAAACAGTGCAAGTCCAGATGGTATGAATGGTTGGATCCAAGTGTGAAAAAGACCGAGTGGACCCGCGAGGAGGAAGAGAAACTACTTCATCTTGCGAAGCTCTTTCCCACACAGTGGCGTACCATTGCGCCCATTGTTGGGCGCACAGCTTACCAATGCCTGGAGCACTATGAAAAGCTCCTGGACCAAGCACAGGGAAAGGATGAGATGGATGAGAACGACCCGCGTCGTTTGAAGCCTGGTGAGATTGATCCACATCCTGAGACAAAACCAGCCCGTGCAGACCCCATTGACATGGACGAAGATGAGAAAGAGATGTTGTCGGAGGCCCGTGCGAGGCTGGCAAACACCCGTGGAAAGAAAGCCAAACGAAAAGCACGAGAGAAGCAGTTGGAAGAGGCAAGGCGCTTAGCAGCGCTTCAGAAGCGACGAGAGTTGAAAGCCGCAGGCATCTCCACAACCAAGAGGTACAAGTCCCGGAAGTACATCGACTATGGTGAGGAGGTACCTTTTGAGGCTCAGCCACCAGTTGGCTTCCATGAGGTTGGTCCAGAGGAGACGCCCCGGGTATCCATGGGCCTTGCCAATGTCCGACTTCAAGCCATTGAGAATAAAAGCCGCATGGATGAGGAGAAGCGCAGGCGCAAGGATGATGAGCGAAAGTTGAAGCGGCTGAAGGAGGAGAATTTGCCGGAAGCCATTGAGATGATCAACAAGTTGAATGATCCCCAGCAATTGCGGAAGCGCACTGCACTGAACCTTCCTGCTCCTCAGTTGAACGATGAAGAGTTGGAAACCATCGTGAAGATGGGAGCTGATGCTGCGGCTCTGCAGGCTGAGAGTGCCGACAGCTCCACTGCAGGTCTTGTGCAGAGCTATGGTGACACTCCTGGCTCCACCCCAGTGCGAACTCCCAGGCGTCAAGATCCAGTGCTGCTCGAAGCACAGATCCAAGCGGGTGTGACGCCACGCCCCGAGGGAGTTCGTGGTGCTACCCCGGGAGCCACACCAGGTGCCACACCCGGTGCCACACCAGGACCAATCACACCCAACCCATTGCTGAATGCCACGCCTGGCTTGCGGGGTGGCGCGACGCCAGGGCCAGGTGCCACACCAGGTCGTGCCACACCAGGTCCTGGGGCATCCCCACAGTCGTTGCGCGATGGTTTGGCTCTCAACCAGGAGAATCCATGAGAATTTGGGATAAGTCGGGGGAATTTTGATTTATAGTTTATCTTGGGTTGGGAAAGAGGTTTGAGCTTTCTTTCCTGCATCAGTGGAGTTGAGAAGAGGAACCATACAGATTACAAATTAAGTTAAGCGATTGTTCAATATCAACTCATCAATTTTCCGATTCCGGTTTCAATCATCTTGCATCCATGTCTACGAGATTTTTGCGAATGTGTCATGAGTAAGCTGGTGACATTTGAGTTTTTGCCCAGCTTGTGCTGGAATTGTTTTCGTGTAGTTTGGACAGTCGCGCCATGATGTCCTGGCAGGAAGAGCTTGACCAGATGCCTGAAAGGCTTCGAAAGGCCAATCAGCGAATGCAGATGCAAGCAGCATTGGGAAACTTGCCTGCTCCGATGAATGAAGTTGAGATTTCCATGCCAGAACTGATGGAAGAGGAGGCGGACACACAAGCGCCCTTGGACGAGGATCAAGCCGATGCTGACAAGCGTCGAGAGAAGGAGGAGCAGTTGCGACTGGAGATTGAGAGGCAGAAACAAAGCCAACCAGTGAAGATGGGTTTGCCTCGACCAGTTCAGACGTCGATGATGATTTTTGAGGCTTCAGCATCACAGGCGGCTGGTGAGGCACTTTCAGGACCACAGCACTTGCTGCAGCAGGCAGAAAGTATGCTCCATGAGGAGATGGCAAACATGATCACCCGCGATGCGGTTCTCTTTCCGGTGAAGGGTGCCAAACCTCCCAAGAAGGCACCGCCAGAGATGGACGTCAGCTTGGAAGAGCTGAAATCAGCAGCTGACATGTTGGAGGAGGAACTTCATACCTTCTCTCAAGCTGCTGGTGGTGAGCTGAGTGCAGAAGCTGCAGTGAAGGCAGCTTTTGAGGATGGTTCGGTGAAGCAGTTCGTGTTCCTGCCCTCGGCCAAACGCTTTGTGGATTCGAGGCTCATGGGCAAGAAAGAGCGTGCCGAAGCGGCCAAGCACCAGTTCGAGATGATTGATGCCAATCAGCAGAAAGAGCTGAAGAGAGTGAAGAAGTTGGAGGAGAAGATGGAACGTTTGCTGGGAGGCTACACCACCAAAGCCAGGCAAGCTTTGCTGCACATCCGGAAGCTGACGGAGGAGCGGGAGACAGTTGCCATCGAGACAGAAGTCTTTGAGACTTTGAGGGCCAGAGAGGAGAAGGCCATTGAGACTCGTGTTGAGGAGTTGCAGGAGCAGGTGGAGCGTGAGAAGAACAGGAATAAGAAGCTGCAGAACCGCTTCAAGGAAGTTCAGAAGACTGTGGAACTTCTCAATGGCAAGCTGCAGTGATGTATGACGACTGTGCAGGGGCCAACGGGGCGGGTGGAGCATAGCCAAGCGCCCCAGTGCCCAAATTTGCGCCACGACCAACGGCCGCAGTCGAAAGCAAATCTGAGCGAACGGCAAGAATGAGCACACACACACATACTATCACATACTCACAAGTAAGTGACAGTATCGGCACAAAACATGATGTATTGCAAACTACACTTGTATGCAATGCGTAGATATGACATTTCTATACGTTTCTAGTGCAAAGCAGTGTAGTAGTATCCTGGTGTTGCTATTTTGCTTGCACGTTTTTGCTTGTGGCAGACAAAGCTGTGACCAATATTGTGTCCGAAGCGCGGTGAGGAAAGTGTGGTGTGCTTTGCAGGACGGTGAATTGGTACAACAAGCACGGGAACCTCACAGACCCAATTCGATTGAGTCAGGCGGGTGATGCACCAGACATTCCACCGGATCCCAACAGCCTCCAGGGCTAAGGGGGTGCTAATTTTCATCCCCAATTGCTCACGTCCCATGGCCACTCGCAAGCGCAGGTACAGGACATCCTATGTGAGATCAAGCCGAACCAGGCCATGAAGATCCTGTACGACTTGGACACCGCAAAGGACAAGGACTGAGCAACAGCGCAGTCAAAACTGCGGGGATTTTGGTGTCAGCGATTTACTAATTTCTGCTATCGATTTCTATCGATTTCTCGTGGTCAGATGTGGTCAGTTCCGGCAAAGTTGATGCTCGACATTGCTCGACTGCCGTGACCCCAGGAGAGCTTGCAGGACCCCACCAATTGGATCATCGCAGAGGCCAAAAAGCGGCGCCAGGCCAACGAGCAACCCAAGGGCAAGGCCGGCAGCTCGCATTTCCGTCGACGTATATTCAAACTGTGCATACACACAAGCACACGCGGATATATATATATATATATTTATTTATTTATTTATTTATTTATATATATATACACATACATACACGCATTCTATATTAATATGATTATTTGAAATCTGGCAGAGTTTTGGAAAAACGTGGCATTTTTTGGCACTGTTGCAAAGTTTTGGAGCAATTCACGTCCAAAGCTTGACAGGGTGACGGAAAGGGCGAGGACAAGGACATCAAGACCAACCACAAGAACGATGGCCACTTGGTCTGGCAAATTTGGATCGCTTGCCCCGTCAGACTTCAACGCTTTGCTTGGACGGTTCCGACGCTTCCGACGCTTCCGACGGTTCCAGGCAAAACTGAGAAGCCTGATGCGGTGCCGGAATGGCGCAGCACCTCTGCAGCATCTGATTTTCTGTTTCACTTGTCATTCCACTTGTCACTCCTGACCTGATGGGCATCAGTGACACGTTCTGATGCTTCGTGAGGCCAGGATGCAACCAATGACAAGAATGCAAAGGGAGCAGCAACCAAAGGCAAGAAACCCGCAACGGGATCTATGGATACCCATGTGCAATGGGGTCAATTTGAAAAGAGGATGTCATCGATCATGCCCAGATATGTTGTATGAGGGGCTGGTGAACAATCAGCACGGTCCCTGGGCAAATTGGCTTCGCTCTTTAGGGTCCCAAGTAAGTTAATTAAGGGGAATGACTTGATCTAGTTTCTGCAATGTTTTTAAACATTACTGTATCATTAGGATCATTTTGGGCAAATAGCCTTGGCTAATGTGTAGCACATTGCCGTGCCCACAGGTGCGAGCAAGGGCATCTCAGCTGCACCAGAATTGACCAGCATTGTCAGTGTTTGAACGACTGGTCTCCATGATGGCCAGCAGGCACAATGCCGTGAATCCAAAACTAACTAAATCATGAAAACTCAGTGACAGTGACACTTTTCAGACCTTGTCCCAAGCTCGAATTTGACAGTTTAACGATGTTTAAATATGTTTAACGTACATACATTGCACATGCTAACTAGGTAATCTAGGTATGAATGAATTTGCACAGACCTATAATCCTGCAAGTTTTCAGTAGTTTTCAATGCACACACCAAGGAAAGACTGAGGAGGCTGAGGAAGAAACAGACCAGTGGTGGCCCCAACTGTGCACTTTGTCCATACCATCCCCGTGCATCAATCCCTTCGGCCGTTCGCCCCACATATACGTCCCACCAATGATCATCCATGATCCGCGCATTTCTGTGGCCCTCTTTCGGCACCAGAAAACTGCATCCGAAAAGACCTATCACGATGTACCGAGGTTTCGTGCGAAGATGAAGCGGACCATCAACTGGTGTGCAGGGATTTTGTGGGTAGTTCATGAAAAAAAGTGGATGATGCCCGGTGTTCCTGGAAAAGATCTGTCGAGCATGCCACTGTCTAGCACTACCAAACTAATCACCAAAGCTCTTCTCTTTACTCAGCCCAAGTGCAATAAGTGCAATGCAGAGAGCCAGTAGCTTCTGAGAACAACTTGCCCCACTGTCATTCACTGGCTGGACATGGACATGTGCATATTAGCAAGACTCGTAGGTGCCAGCATTCTGGTCATCCCATGTCCGCCGTCAGCCCATGGCCGAGGTACAATCGCCATGGCCACCTGTGTGCGCCAATTCGCTTCCAGGAAGTCATTACAACTCTTGGCAGCACCGACCCTCGTGTCGCCATGAGGCCGGGACATGCTGGGACTGAATCTGGCCCGTAAATTTGTTGATGATTATTGTACCTCTCTCATCCTTTAGCAATCTTTATCATCTTTTACATATGTTTACCATCTTTACCACATTTACCATCTTTACCTGGGTTTACCTGGGTTTACCTACTTGTCCCTGTGTCAAGATAGCTCAGATCAAGGCCGGGTGAGCCACTCAGATGCAGCTGGCTTTCAAGATGCCAGGATCCTCAACGACTTGGATCAAGCAAATGCCGAAGCCGTGCTGAGCGACCCCACCAAGTGGATCATTGAGGACCAGCCACAACATGCCACAACTGGAAATCCCAGATCAAATGTCGCCAAGTTGAGTACATATAGATACAAATAGTATCAAATAGTATCAAATAGTCAAATAGTTCATTTTGGGGACTACTTCATGCTGAAGCATTGCCCTTCTGAGTGTGCAGATTACCAGTCGGTTGGAGGAGTGTCGTCGGCGTGCCCCTGGAGTAGGGGTGCTCAAATCCACAATGTTTTTGAGTGCATAGACTTGAAGTCAAAAGCTGGGATTTAATGCTTACCATGTGCTTTTGGTCATGGTCACTCAGCATCTGGCCATCAGCGCTTCTGTGGCCCAAAGAGCATAAAACTTCTTGAGACAAGTTACAAACACAGTTTCAGATGGATGGCACATAATGCAGCCCGTAGAACAAAACTTTCTAATCTCAATGCATGTTCTCAGCATCATCAGGAGTTTGCCAATCACAAGCTGTTTTTTTTGAAGTTGACCAAATCAGACCCATTGAGGTTAAATTTCGGTTGCGTGCTCTTGCAATAAATGGGCACTATAGGAGATGACTTAGAGATGACGTGGCATACGTGGCTTTAGCGAAGTTGCTCACCCTTCCATATTTTTTCCAACTCGGCCAGTCGCCATGTCGGTCCTGGTGCGCAACGGGAAGGCAGCAAGTCCTTGGCATCTTGGCTGTGCTGAGCGCTTATCACTCAGCGATATCCAAAGAGGAACCGTTTTTTTCACATCTTTCGCTGAGATGTTTGGATTTATTTTCTGTAGACATGTTTAGACATGTTTAGACATGTTTAGACATGTTAAGACATGTTTAGACTACGGACCTCAGATCCTCAGTGTGTGCCAAGGCTTACGAAGCACGACTTGTTGCACAATTACAGTGGCGCCTATACAACTGCGCGGACAGTTTCCCAAAGCTCCATTTTCGAATTTTCTATGCATTGCCAAAGGCCACAAGGGAGTGCTTCGCCGCTTTAGCAATGACATGAGCAGCTGTAAGGTGCTGACTGTTAGACCTCTTGAACAGTGATGGGCAGCTAATCAATTGAGGCAAATTATTGAAAAGGAACGCACTTGCGAGGTTTTTTTTTGAAATCCAGCATCACTTTAGCGAATCAGTGTGTGCAGGCTGGTGGACACTGGCAGAGATGTTCTGCGAAGAAGATTGGAGGAAACTCCTGAGCTGGAGGGTCGCTTTCGCAAAGCTCTGAGCTTCCTTGAGCCAGCGAATGTACGGTCGGCCACCAGACTGACACTTTCTGGAGACGATGCACTATGCCCTGGGATTATAAGCTTTGGGATGTCCACCATATCTTCACAATTTCCATCTTGGTTTTCAATTTCAAAGGTCGTACAGTAGAGTCTTAGGCATAGTCTTAGCATGTCTTAGCAACCAACATCAACCAACTAAGGTTCTGAAGTGCGAGTGCCTGACTGCTTTCGACTACTTGAAGAGCCTGGAGCAGTCCGAGCAGGGCGTCCATGATTGCGAGTATCAAGTGACCGTCCTTCTCACAAGTGACACTGCAGAAGACGAAGGTCCTGGCCTTGATGTCTACACCTATGTGCAAGCGCTCCCATTTGTTGAAGCTACAGCGTCCTGGTGGTATAGAAAAACATGAACAACTTTCATGGGATATTTTTTGGGCTTCCAGGACCATGTGAGTTGATATACGTTGACATAAGGAGTAGCAGAACAATCGTGAGCTGCTTTTCCAGTTGAGCTGAAACAGGTTGCCGTAGAAGCAAGGCAAGCACAGAGAAGCAATCCTACAGTGAAAGACGCTCAGTGGGTGAATGACCGGCAGCACCTTGAAGAGATTCAGCGTCAGCTTGGTGTGAATGAAGTGATTATGCACGATGATTCTGGTAGCATTTCTGAAGGGCTTCAGACCAACTTCTTTGCAGAGATTGATGGCGTTTTGCTTACAGCCCCGGATGACTGCGTGCTTTCTGGCACTGTGCGGAAGGTGGTTCTTGAAGTCTCCAAGGCCAACGGTATTCCAGTCAAGCTCGAATGCCCGAATATGGGCGACATAAATCGTTGGGGCAGCTGCTTTATTTGCTCAACTTCCCGTTTGGATGCTGGTCTCATTTTCCTGCAATCTTTGTATGTTGTATGCGATGCATGTATCGTCCAGAATTTCTGCCAACATATCAGGATCACATATCCCTCTACCATTCTCTACCATTTTCTAAAGTCTCCAGTCCCAGACTTTGACTTTTTCTTCGCTAAGGTGAAGCCCATCCACGCGCTTACCTCGCCAAATTTTGGCGAACGACGCTTTGAGAAGGGCGCAGGCCTTGCGCATCGGCTGGAGGAGACATGGTGCGATATGGGTTCCATATGGTTCCACGGGGTCACGGGTTCTCTGTTTCTGTGTCGACTCCATACATCATCCACTCTGCATTGGACAATGTTGGACAGTATGCCTCTTTGATCATCTTTGACCATCTTTGACCATTGATTTTTTTGACCAGTGTGCACCCTGAGGAGTTGGTTCTGCAATCTGTACAGCAGCATGCGGAGCCCCTAACTGAGTAAGAACCTGGGCCCAAGAGGGGCTGTTGGTCAGGGACGACTTTGGCGCTGTCGAATGTGACGGAAGCCACACCATGAATCGCCGCGGAAAGAAACAAGACAACTTGCCAGTGCTAGGAGGCTAGGGGCATAGCATACATGATCATAAATTACAAAAATTACGCATATAATTAATCACTTGGTGGAGGAATAGGATGCAATTTCAGAACTCCTTTTGGCGCGAAATTGGGTTCACAGTTCGCGTCAAAAGAACAGTTTTTACTGCAGTTAATAATCTTTTGACTGCCTTGAAGTTGGTCATCAGATGTTATGGGCTGTTGCACCTGCCAAGGCCCCTGGTGACAAGGGTTGGTCTCTCAGTAAGGGCGTGATGAAAATGTAAAGATGTCGAAATGTTTGCACTCGTGACATTAACATCATCTTTCTCAAAAGCTTATATAGTATATTATTACTTACTATATTATGTAGCAATTTTCTGAAAATGCATTGTCCCCAAATTCAACGCCAAAGTTGTGATTTGGCAGGTTTTCGGTGATGTTGCAGTCGGCGTTTTCAATTTGCATGAGGCGCACCGAACTCCCAAAACGCTGGAACGAAGGCGACAGCAACTGGGTTGCAAAAAGCCCTCTCTCATCATGACAACTCACATGTATCGGTCAACCTGACCAGGTCTCTCATCCCATGATTTTCCCCTCCACATTTTCCTTGCCACTTCAGGATGTGCCCCAGCCGAAGCCACTAGCCCTCAGCAAGTTGGGAGGCTGGCTGCCGGGGCGGCAGGGCTTTTGATCACGACCAGCATCTAGCATTTGAAGATTCCGAAGATATGGTGACGATGAAATACGATGATACGATGAAATACGATGAAATACGATGAAATACGATGAAATACAACGAAATACGATGAAATGAAATATGATGAAATACGATGACTGAGTAGACCAAACAATCAAACTCTTGATGCTTGGATCTGGGTCCCATTTGGATCATTTTGGATCTCAGTCTCAAAGACCTAGCAGATGATGATGTAATGAGAGGGTGGGGATTGGTGCGCTCGGACATTTCGTCTTGGAGGCCTTACCGCTGTGCCAACTCGTCTTGGCCCTCCGAACCTTCGCTGCACTTCCAACAGGGGATCCCGAACTTGCTAGATTTAATTAGATTTAGCTCCAGATCGATTCCGGATTCTGTAGCCGGAAGTATGCCGGAAGTAAGGAAATGTAAAGAACGGTTCAAGTTCAGATCCACCACTGCACCTCCAGAACGTTGTAATGTAGGGACGTTTGCCCGGCCGAGGAAGAAGGACACTGCAGCAGCAACAGTACCTGCCGCAACGCCCGTGTCTCAACAACTGAGTTGTGAACAACGCTGGATCATGAATGGTAAACAGTTGGACGCCCCGGCCAAAAGAAAACACAACATTACAATACAAATACAAACACAAATGCAACTACAAATGCAAATACAAATGCCAATACAATACAGAGGTGGAATGGTTCATCCATGTTCATCCCCATATGACAGAGTTGAGATTGAATGCATTTGAATGCTGCAGAGCAATAGAAAGAACAGGCTTTTCGAGTCCAACCCATCGGCATTGGCACCAGGCCATGACGATTTCCATCCTGCACCAGATGGTTGCGCACTTAAAAGGGATTGAGGCCCAGGCCAATTGAGATCGATCTATGGAATCTATGGAATCTATGATGCCAAACAGCACCCCACAGATCTCGCCAGATCTCCAGAACCTTTGCTTTCTTTATTTTCTTGACTAAGGAACAAGCAGAACAGGGTGCTGTGAGCCTCCGGCTCTGCATGAGCGAGTCAAGACTGACATGAAAACCCGGATTGCCATCCACTCACAAAAAGGCATTCACTGGCGCACGTTACCAGGACATTTGCTGGGCACAGTTATGTGGCAATATACTTGTAGGCCTGGAGTCGGTAAAGTCAGAGTAAGTGAACTCCTATACCAGAGCCAACACCTCAAACTTGGAGTTTGGAGGAGAGTAGCCTAAACTGGAATAGCTGAAGAGCTGTTCCTCTCAAAATGCCTGATCCAAGAAGTCCCGCTAAAGCTGCAGACAGTCGGCTTCGCTCGTGACAATGTCGACTTCCTTTCTTTTTCGCCATCGGAAATGTCGGAGAACATCTCTTTGGAGTAGCCTGCGATCTTTGATGTTCTCCCAATCCAAGGAACAATTTGTCAAAGAACCTATATTTCACCCCTCTACTATGGCCCTTTTGGAGTCATTTGCCAACAACGTTTAAACAAACACACACACATGTAATATATTATATATAAAATAAATGCATAAGTACATAATTATATATATATATATTAATTATATAATGCGCATACACATCTATCTATCTATATTTATATATATACATTTTGCACTGTATACATGTGTATATTTATCTTTACGCACGCACACACACACATATACGTATATATATACTGTGGAGGACCAGCACTTAGAATTTTTTTAAAAAAATAAAGTTTTAGAATATGGATTTATGTTAATTTTTAACATACTTGAGCCCGGGGTGAAAAGCACTAAGAATATTCAAATCGAGGGGGTACACATAGAATATTTTGGTAGTATGCTGTCTTAAGGAAAAACTAGTTACATCCGACCATATAGTATGCTCGTCCTCCACAGTATCCCAATAATCCCCAATAAATTTCATTACTGCTGGCCTCCTCTCTCTCTCCATCCCCGTTTACCAGCTGGAAACCGGTTTTCTACT
>Ga0126342_10006020_pt1 | contig 21371 bp, 18 predicted proteins | sample Cyp1metagenome_FD_92528 | JGI IMG/M metagenome (GOLD analysis project Ga0126342, IMG submission 92528) | Coral microbial communities from Lord Howe Island, Old Settlement Bay, Australia - Cyphastrea 1 metagenome | ecosystem: Host-associated > Invertebrates > Cnidaria > Coral ... | reverse complement strand
TAATTAATTAATTAACATGACTTCGATTTGGTTCCCTAATAATAAATACCCCCCTAATACTAAAAACTACCTGCCGTGTTTTGTATTAGGGGGGGGGTTTAGTATTAGGAGGAAGGGATTATGTGTGTGTGTGTGCCCGCACTGCAGGTGCTGAGGAATGGTAGTCTAGCAGCGAGGGATACGAACAGATCTGTTCCACTAATGCAGCTTCAGCTGGGGGCCATCTTCGCCCCGGCGAGGTCGGCAACATCGTCCAAATTCTCCGTTTCGATCCGACATGGCCGCAACATGGGGTCCACTTGAAATGTCACCTTTGGCCAACAAGGCCCCAACTTCGGCACAACTTGGACCCACTTGGCTTCCCGTTTGGCTCCAACTTGGGCTCACATTGGATCCTACATGCGCAACTTGCGCCCAAGTTGGGACCCTTTCAGACAAGTCCGAGCCCAAGATGGGCCCAACCCGGACTCAATGCGATACACTGAAGATTTTAATTTTTACCGCTACTTCCAACGTTTTTTGGCTTTGATGGGGGTTCGTCGGAGGCCGCTTTGCCCAGGCCTGTCTTGGGCCCAACTGCCACGTTGGACCCCAGCAGTTGGGCTCAAGCTGGCCCGAGCTCGGCGCAAGCTCGGCCCAGGTTGGCTCGTGTTCGGCCCAACTTAGGCCAAGGACGGCCAAGTTTGACCCCAGTCGGCTTGTGGCATGCTTCTTTCCTCTCTGTCCTATTAGGTACGGGGGGCAGTGCTCGTCGCGAAGCGACTTGAATTATACTGGTTGGCTAAGAATGGGATTCCCAGTTCATGGAAGATAATCCCCACGAATCTCCCATAATTAATCCTCACCTAGCAGAGGTTTTGAACGCTGCTCTAAGCTGTGAGCACAGCAATAAGCTCCTGCAGCATCACCAAACCCAGGTTCATCAGAATGCCAGAAAGCAAAAACCTGTCATGGTCATGGCGAGTTCTCGTCAGCTATGGTGGGAGGTTGGGCCAACAAGTGGACTCCGATTCCGTGGCAAACATGGCTAGACGGCTAGACATAATGAAGCTTTTAATCATATCCATTTTAGTAAGTTTTTCCATTATAAACCATCCATTTTGGGTTACCCACCCGTTTTAGGAAACCTAGATCTCTACAGTCATCCTTTAAGAGATGGCATAAGATCCGAACGCTTGCTTTACCTGGGAAATCCCCAAACTATCCATGGAGGTTTCTAGCTGGGAGAATCCCCTTTTTTTACCGATTATAATGGGAAAATCGTCCGGAAATTTGGAGATTATAACCGGAAAATAATGTATAATATATATATAAATGAAGGTTTGAATGGAAAAATCCTTCGATAAATGGAGGTTACAATGGAAACATCCTCTAAACATGCAGGTTTATAGCTGAGAAAATAACTATACATGGGCGATTTCTCAAGCCATGTGACGAAACAGTGATTTTTCAACCGTGGTGCGACAATCGGAAACCACCCTGTGCTGCGCTTTGATGGGCTCCCACGCCGAGGAAACATGTTCATCACGGGGAACTCAGCGGACACTTCACATCCGACACACTATTCTAACATAGTCTCTGACATACCATCTGGAAGTATATTAATGGCATATACATTGACATTCTATCTGACATTCTTTCTAGCATTCTATCTGGCATCTTTCCAGGCATCCGTTCTGGCATTCTATCTGGCATCTATTCTGACATTCTACTAGGATCTGGCATTCTATCCGGCATCTTTTCAGGAATTATTTGATATGGCTGATAAAAGCCCTGGCATTCTATCTGATATATGTTCTGGCATTCTATCTGACATATGTTCTGGCATTCTATCTGACATCTTTTCAGGCATTCATTCTGGCATTCTATCTGATATATGTTCTGGCATTCTATCTGATATATGTTCTGGCATTCTATCTGACATCTTTTCAGGCATTCATTCTGGCATTCTATCTGACATAGGTTCTGGCACTCTATCTGGCATCTATTCTAACATTGTATCTGGCCTTCTCTCTGCGTTTATGTGCAGGCGCCCTCCACGGCATCCTCAACTCGCGATGCGGTTCGGGTCCAGGCGCCCTCCCCTGCATCCGGAACTGGTAGGAGGAGGTGGAGGAGGTGGAGGAGAAGGTGATGAAGGTGAAGGAGGGGAGGAAGAAGGAGTTGAACCTTTGTAAATATCTAGAGACCCTCACCTGGCAGGTGGGGAAAAAGGTCTCTTTTCAAGCAAAAGCTTGGTGTCCACAACGCATGCACGTAATATATATATATACTTGCCAAGACAACTCGTAGATTTTGATGCTGTCTTTTCAAAAGAGGGAAGAACACCTCTTCTGGACTCCGAAATGCAAAGGTGTCTGTCTATCGCTTGCAGGAACAACAAATGTAAATATACTCAAATAATATGGTTTCTGAGCTGTTGCAAGCCGATATAGATGGGGCTTTCTGCCAACTTTCTGCACTGCTTTCAAGGCGCTCCACTCAACCAGAGCAGCAGTTGAAGCACACCCGTCAGCACCTCGAACCATCGCCATTTTTTGGCAATTCCAAACCAGTGGCGGCGGGGGGGAATTGCCAAACTGGTGGTTTCAACTTCAGCAACCACAAAAAAAAACAAAATAGGAAAATATAGAAAAGTAATCTATCAGATTCTATCAGCATTTGAGTAGGTTGTACTTATCGTCTTGGTGGTTTCAATCTTGTTTCAATCTTTATCTGGTACAGTAAACCACGTTGCACCCAATGGACGCTTCTCGAATCAGGGCATGGTTGCTCACATCCCCTGGCTTGTTGGGTGTCTAATCCAGATTCTTTGATGAAAGCCTATATGCTGCTTGGCTCATTCCACGTGTTTCGTGGACATGTTTTTCACAGTTTGAACATTTTGAAACCACTGAAACTCAGAGTTTTTGAAAACAGAAACGTCCGTGTGTGTGCGTGTGTGTGTGTGTGCGTGGATCCGCAAGAATAGATCAGGGACACCCAGGGACAGCTAGTCATCTCAGGCAAATTCTCCAGTCTCCGCAGCCGGCACAGCTGAGTTTCCTTGCAGCTGCCTGCGCAGTAGTGGTGCCAGCTTCCTGGGTGGCTAGTGAGCTAGCGTTGATGTTCCAATCCTCTGCATTTACATTTATAAAACATAATATATATATATATGTATCTCGGTAATATTATTAGTAATATTTGTAAATAATTGCATATGTATATAAAATTATATATACATATATATATATAGTGCATATTTTACATTGTGCGCATGGTGGTACAGGATAGCACACGTAAATAGTAGATGTGTAATTACATAATACTTCTTTATAGATATCTATTTGATTCTATTTGACATGATCACATAGTGTAGTGTGTGTGTTTTATCCTTGGACATTGGGTGCCTATGCATGGAAAGTTCACCTGTTAGTGTCTCCTTCCCAGCCACCACTGTGAAACATATTGAAAGACCTGATGAGTCGGGTCTGTCACAGGCCTGATGGTCGCAAGCTCTTGGCATATTTGACATGTTTTGTGGCAAAACCACTAAACAAAATCACACTCACAATGATTCACACATGTAACCATCCTACACGATCCTGTGATTTGTGATACTTGGCGCGCCGAATTCGATGCCCACATACCACCCGCCAAGTCGCTACGTTGAAGGTGGTCAAACCAGGTGAGTGAGAGCCAATGACCTGCCGGGAAGAAATGTCATGGTGGCTGACATGGCATGACCTCTTCTCTGTGTCGAATGATATTGATTGGTTTTACCCTCCGATGAAACATGGCAATCGAACGTCCTACATATATATATATATATATGATTTTCGATTTTCCTATTGAGACCTCCATTTGTTTAATCGAAGATTTCCCAATCAGCCACGTTGGATGACACCGGAGGCTAACTATGCAGTTGTTGACAAGGCAGTTGAAGCGACTGGGCTGACAAGTGCTAGGACCTCTAGACATGTTATGTCATTTATCAATGTATAAGGAGACGTAGTCATACATCTGATATGATTTGATAATATAATATAATATATGTATGTGTACACATGATATGTACTTCTGTGATACAGTGAAGAAACAATCCCCAAAACATTGGTGAATGCGATGAATAGAACATACTATGTTGGGATGCTGACTCTTTCTCATTGTAGAAATCATGTAGTTGCCACCCACAGCCCTCTGTACAAGCAACCTTCCTTCAGCATGGCGCATGATTGAAAGTTAAACATATTGACTTGAATTTGTTCAAGCCGCATCATTTTTCTATCAACATCCTTAACTGATGTGTCCTGAATGTTTCCTGATCTATCCCATCCTGACCTTGGTGTAAAGAATGAGTAAAATTGGCGATCACAGAAAGGGGAACATCAAAAGATGCGATGTCTAAACACTCCACTAGAAAACGCCAAAACACATTAGGTTTGTCTTTAGATATGGAGTTTTTTTTTTGTTTTCATCCCTTCTTTTCCTCATTAAACTGGAAATTGGAACCATTCCTGTTTGAAATCACCAAAGCCGTGGCCGGACACCCGAAACCCGGGACATTCCCGGGCGCACCGTGCCGCAGGCGCCCGCGGCAAATGAGGCAAGACCCGTCCACTTGACCTGTTTTCGTCGGATGAAATGATGCGTATGGGATCTTTGGGGATGGATATCTATGGATATTTATGGATGTTTATGGATGTTTCATGATGTCTGTATATATATATGTATATATATATATATATGTATATATATATGTATATATATATATATATATTGTACGTAATAAATAGTGGAATGATAGAGACAATTAAGGGATGATGATTCCATTGGTATATATTCGAGAGAATCTTAACCACCAACAACCACAACAATAAGGGCTGACCAGCCAACATAGGGGGGAGCTCACTTTCGGGTCCCAAACGTTGGTAGACTCTCCAGGAAAGAGAGACCCTCCAGCATTTTTTTTTAACGTTGCAATTGAGAAGCACCCAAGAATTATTCCCAGCTATAAACCTACATTTATAGATGATTTTCCAGCCACGTTTGATTGACCCCAAGTTTCAGGACAGAATGGGAGCATCCTCATGTTGAAAATGCTGAAATCCCCATGTCCACATGTCTGTTGGTAAACTCCAATCTGATGTCTGTTTTAACATTGAAATTCAGATGAAAATCTCGTCTTGAATTTCCATGGTTGGATGGATTTGAATATATTTGAATGGTTGGATCATTTTTTTGATCTGACATCTTGAATCATGTTAGTCATGATATCAAATGATATCGAATGATATCATGTCAAACGATGTTACCCCACTGGTATCCCCACTCGTTACATCTTAAAATGGACCGACCATCCCACGTCTTCCAACTCCGCACCTCGTCGTCCACATTGATGGCTGACCCGGTGGAGCCCTGGCGTTATATCTATGGTGAATCTGGTGAATATAGTGGTTGATGATGAATGGTTAATAGTGGATATTAATTACTATTAGATATTACTTATAATTATATTACTTATATGATCTTATATTACTTATATGATCTATGATCCGTATTTGAAAATTCACAAATATGAAGATACACTGGTATCTTCTACATATCTATAGATGCACAATGACACTACTGTGTTTGTACGTGTATACCTGAGCAAGTATACATTTAATTACTATGTTTGCTTGCAACTTCTACATGTGTCTAACATGCAAACCATTAACTCGTTGAGTATAGTATGTTGAAGTTGTCAACAATCTATCAAAACAAACAGTATGGATATGAGCGCCGCACTTTGGAACTCCAGTTGTCTCACTGGTGTCCTAGATTCTTTCATTTATGCAACAGGCAGTAATATGCACCCTTTTTCTTGTTTTTCCAATTGCATTTGCTAGAAAGTAAATTGACGTTCTGGGATATTTTTGTGTCAAGTGCCTTTTGCGGGATGGACATAGCTGACATAGCTTCCACCCGGGGCCCCATCAGAGAGCAGCCACCATAGCTCCACTGAAACATGGTAAACTTCAACCCATGGGGCTTCACCTCAATCCCTGCAATTCGCAACGTGAGGGACAAGACCAGCACAAAACCCAGACCTGGGAAAGGAGCGCCGACCATAAAAATGGGAGAGGTTAACCATCTAGGGACAAACCGAAAAGGCTCGTAGGTACAAACAATGGGAACGGGCCAGCAACCACTGGTTTTGCCATAGGAAATAGACTATTGATGACCATTGTGGAATTCACTTTGGCGGAGTTTTGGTGTCCTCAATTGAGAAAGAACATGTCTTACAGAAGTATTGTGGGCCATAGGCCAATAGGTCAGATATTGAAGTAATAACTAAGTACATACGTCAAATGTTAGGTTGCTACGCATGACAGGAGATAAGCAGGAAGGTAAACAGCTTTGACAATACAACTATCACATGGGCGTGAATCGGAGCAAATCCTTATCATAACTAATCAATGTTGACTGAGTCATTGGAAATAACGATTGTCTGTTGCCATGTTTAGATATAAATATTTGGGATAAATCAAATGCTACCATATGCTCACGCCTGTCACAGAAAATAAACACCTGAAGGTGAAACTATATCTTGGATAGATCTCTTGCCTGGTCAGGGTTGATCAGCCTCTGAATAAACAAAACTTATGGCGAGACATCAAGGGATCCCCCTGGGAGAACTTAAGGGTCGTGAGTGGTGTCATGGTCCAGAAAACCACCTGACTATCTGGGATCTTCATGGATCTTATGAGACGAGACCATGTCTTTGGGACATTACCCCCGATATATAATTTTCTATGGAGATTCACTCTGTTTAATAGGTCAATCATGGTAAATCATTAAGTCGACACGGGGCCAACTAAAGCAAAACTATGCAACAGCCGAGCTGTGGAACCCGTAACCTGTGGATTGGATTGATTGGATGACGTTTTATGAATAAAAAAAGAGTGACTGTAGTTCAAGTTGCAGTACATCCTAGCAAGATTCTGAAGACATGCAGCAAGGCTGCTTTGCTATAGTAAATTAGAAGTGATGTTGTTGGGTATTGGTGGCCTCCGCTAGGTTTGAAGTGCTCCACTGAGACAGTTCTGTTATGTTATAGGGCTCTAAATCATGTGAGAAAGGAGGGCATGTGGCTCAGGTACGAAAACATGACCCCCCCCCCGTAATTCAACAGGTTGCAATGAGAAATTACCATGGCTATGTTAGACCAAAGGATCTCAATCGCCCAATCGCCCCACAGCCCACAACCCGATGATTGAGATGGGGAGCCAAGGAAGGTGGCGAGCCGTGGCGGTAGCAATCTCCTGCAGAAAAACACTGGACGTCGAGAGTTGGATTGATGATTCGATATTGGTTTCTTAAATACGTCTGTTTTTAGAACTGATGATGATGATGATGATATGGTTCTTTTTTCCGGTCATGATTCATGATTGATTGTTGTTTTTTGGTTGATGATAAGGTCTTTTCATATCGGTTTGGAATCTGTGAGATCATTCTGTTGCGATTGGACATTTTATCGGAATCGAGCTCCCTCTTTTACAGGCTTGATTGCAGGTTTGATGCTTAAAACCCCTACCAGTATATAGCAGCCCCCAAAAAGATGGAAAAGTAAAATCCCGATAAAGTCTTGATAAAATACTTTTCTATCTTCTTGGGGCTTACTATGCATGAGTGTCTAATCTCTGTAAGGACCCTTACTATTTGTCGATCTTGGGAACATTCCCTACAGGGTAACCTATCTCACCACCTCATCCCACACGGTGTCCAGGCCACGCGGGAAATTCTTTGCTCCTTAGTTGCCGTGGCTGAGCAGCCGGCTGGATGAAGCACGGTGAACCAAAAGCACTTCAGCCCAAACACATCTTTCTGGGCAACCTAATGGAAACATTGGATTTGATCACAAACCATAAATGGAGAATCACCAAGAGCTTTAGGCCACGTAAACCACCAACAATTGGGGGATTCGGGCCTGTAGCTGATGTAATTGGGGAACCCACCTCTACCATTGCGTCGCCCCCATATAGTCCTGAGGCTCCGCGCCGACCAGAGTGACCAGAAAGGTTCAAAGTCCGCCATTGGAAAAAGCCAGCCCGCCTTCAAAGCAGTGCAGGGACAACCAGTCGTGGAACACCGTGGAACCAGATTTCCAGTTGGCAACAGGTTGGGAACCAAGATTTTTCAACCCAGCCCCCAACGACCACACAATTTTTGTTTAAACTTCTGACATGTCAGGATCATCCGGCATCAACCTGCAGCAGCAGGCAAAATAATCACGAACTCGCAGCAGCATGGCCAAGTACACCCTTACATACACTGACTGATACTTCAGCATGTGTGCTGCAACCCATGTGTCTCAGTGTTCCTACTAAAACCAAAGCTATCCATCGTCAATGTGCTTCGCAAGTGTGGCAATTGGCAGCTGCGATGCAATCCTCCCGCCATTCTTCCAAGGATGCTCCATACATCATGACAACCGTCCAGAACAGGACCTCTGCGAAAAGCGAAGCTGGTCAACCCACGTGTTCTTTACAGCGGTGAAGCGTATCGGAAATCCCAAAAGTTGGATATGCATAATCTGTTTGCATCTGAAAAACTGGGTAGCTCTAAATTTCAATATGGATTTCAATTTTGGCTTATCATATCTTATCATCGTTGATCTCATCATTTTCCAGCACGGGCGCTGCGAAAAACGCCGTCAGAAAACGCCGTGCGAACTGGGCAGCGGCGCAAGGGTCACCAGCGTCGGAGTGACGGCCAGGACCTGGGTGAATCCGTTGGGAAAATCTCGGGGAAAATCTATGGCTTTTAACATGTTTTACCCTCTGGTAAACATACAAAAAACTATGGAAAATCACAATTTTTAATGGGAAACCTCACTATTTCTATGACCATTTTCAATAGCTACGTTAAATTACCAGGGGGTAACCCTATTTTTTTTGGGTCTTCGAGTTAGATATTCCGCCCCACAAGTCTGTGATTTTGTATCATTTTGACGACCACATGACCACCTTGACATCACCATCAGCCTCATCACCGATCTCAATATATGTAGTCACGAGACAGGGAAACACCACCATCATCATATTCTCATTATTAAGAAATGAAGTCATCAATCCTTGACATGAAAATGGCACAAGGTAATCATCACAATTGTATATATCATCAACCTTATCATCACAATTGGTGTGGACAAATTGATGCATGTTCGGAAATAACATCACAAAACGAATGAACGACAGTGATCATGTGCGTGGACCCCTGTGTCCCTGTGTCCCTATCATATGTTGATTTGCTTAGGATACCACCTTGTGGCCAAAGACCTTTGCTCTGTTTGAACTAAAGTATGCTAAAGCATGGTGGCTGAAACCGGCCGCGTGGCACGCGCAGGTAAGCCCACATATTTCAGCATGATGGAGCCAATCGCCATACCTGACCATGAATCGCCATGAATCCCATGGAGCCCTTGATGTTTTTTGCACAACTTCGTTCTCTTTGTATTGAACAGTTGTGAACGGTTGTGATATGTTCCAGAAAAACATGGGTGCAAACAAATCGCATCTTGTGAGGATGTTCCGATCGAATCAGTTTCATTCTTGGGATGCCTACAGAGGTCTCCACCCCAACCCGTTAGTGCCTTGGTGACTTTTCATGTTGGTTACCGCTGGGCAAATGATTTGAAATGGCATCCCTCTTTGATAACTGGACTCGTGGAAATTATTCACGTTTACTTTCTGGTTGGTGGCTTCAACCCCTCTGAACAATATTAGCCAATGGGAAGGATGACATCCCATATATATATATATATATATCCCATAATATCCCATAATATCCCATAATATCCCATAATATCCCATATATGAAATGGAAAAAAATATTAAAAGCCATGTTCCAAACCACCAACCACTTAATCATCAGTTAATCATTGGCTTCATTGGCTTCATCCAGCTCTCGGCATCACGAACCCGGTGCCTGCCGCACTCATCAATTCGTACGGCCGGTCGTTGGCAGCCTGGGAAAGCTGCGCTTTGCCAAACTCTATTGGGGATGGTTTCTGATTAGCCAAGATACTGTTGGAAATACCTCATTTTTATTTTGGATTGCTGGGAAAAGCGTCGAAAGCATGGTTTTCCCAATGAAAGGTAAGGGGTTTCCTGAAAATGTACCTTAAACCAATCCACCGGTATACTATACTATAATATATATATACTGTGTATATATATATATATATATATCATATAAATATATGGGTGATCTGTCAGAAAACAGTACGCAATTCCATCTGAATAGTTTAATAGGAACAATAATAATGACGAAGCAGCGGTTTGGTTAGACAAACGTATACATTGTGAGGGCCCATAGTTAGCCAAGTTGGTTTATAATTTATAACACCCATTAACTATAGTAACTATAGTTCTTTCCCACATAAACGGTAGTTAGCAAAAAGTCAACTTAGCCATATGAATGGTCCACATTCCCATCTGGCCTTCAGGATGCCGCCAAAGCCTTGCAGACCTGCGGAGTCTCTCAAGGATGACCCTTAAGGAAAACACGGTAAACACGGGATAGACATGGTTAGATAAATGGATAGATAGACTATTGACGTTGACAAAAACAGTCAAATACATGAATAAACACAAATATCTATTATGTATGTATATATATATGACAGATATTGAACAATAGAGATTTTAAACACTGGACGGACAGCTACTGTGTATGCCCTGTATGATCTTTTGTTATACGATCTTGAATATATACCCTCACTGGATGACAAGTAGCTGAAGATTGTGATGTCCTGCCATACAAGCCCACGGTGATCATCAAGAAGTAGCCTCTGGTGTCACTAGTTGTCGCTCCATGGTTGCTGGACAATCCACGATCATCCACTATCTACTTTGAGAATTGTCACATTACTTTATACCGCCTTTTTGTGTTATTTTTCTTGTGATAAGTACTTCCATTGTTCAAAAAACTCCATTTTCCATATTTTCCCAGAATTAAACCATATTTTCTCACAATTAAACCATCACAATTCCATATTTCCCTATATTTAGTTTGATGATTTTCCCTGCGAACTGACTAGTAACTAAACCTCCATGACTAGGCCACGGAGACTTCCCAGCACGAGTGATGGCAAAGTAGAATGCCCAACTGTTACTATATAAGTATCCCGGATATAACATATCTCCCTATCTACATCATATATCTATATTGAAATTTATTGAAAAAACATATCTTAACCTCACATATCTTTACATCATCTCGTGGACGTCGTGGACTATCTACCGTGGCAACCATTCAATCGTTCCGGTCCTTCTTCCAGCACTGCGAAGGATCCCAAGAAAATGGCCAGACCTGACACAACGATCGGGGTCAGAGGGGAGCGAAATTATTTTTTGGCTATATGCTTTAACGTGGGAAACCTAATAATACACCTACTATTTGGGATGGTTCATCAAACCCATTTACGGTGATTAGGGTGGTGGCTTATTGTTGGGTTTACCACATTAATTAGATGGATGTTTAGATGGTTCGTTTGAATGAGATAGTTTATTGCGCATTTACAATATATATATATATGTATATTGTCTATCTAACATGGTGATGTTTCAGAGCACACTGTCAGAGGGTAAACCTAAGGATGTTCCTTCCGATACACCGCTGGCCCCCCTTGGCTAACCCGCCTATGGAGCCTAGGAAACCTGCCACCACTGGGTAGGGCAAATAGGACACCACCACGGTCATTTGTTGCCTTGGGTCGAGAGTGCAACACCCAGATGTTCACAGCGACAATGTCCAGTTTGAAAGAACAGATCCAGCAAAGCAGTAACCAATGGGTCAGCTTCTTTGCGGTTGGATCATTATTTTCTGGAGGCAGGGTCGCAAAAGGGGAAAAAAACAATGGGGCAAATGAAGCTGGAAGTCAAAAGGGCTAAGCAAAATACAAAGAACAACCTATTGTGGCTTTGGTTTGTTTCCAGGACACTACCCTAATCTACCCTAACACCCGAAACTGACATGTGTTCTTCCTATCAAACAGCATGATCAACTCATCGCACAAGAGCAGAACCCCCATTGAATCCCATTGATGAGACCTCGGCATGGAACACACACCTTAAAGGACCGCGCCCTTCGCCAGGCCACTTACCCACCAAGTAGAAGACCAAACTCATCAGCAACGTATTGAATGGCAGCGCCAGCATCACTGTGGCTGCCACCATCTGGCAGGTGGTCAACAAATTGCCACCAATCCTTTGAGGATACGACATGTGATCTGGTCATCGAGTCATCAAATGAATCTTAACTATCATATATGTAAATATATATATATATGTATAATTATTTATATATATATATATATCTATATATGTATAATTATATATATGCGAGCTCTATATACAACCCATATATAAACTATATATAGCCCAGGTAACATTTAAGCCCTATATAACTGGGGTATAATGCAAGACCAGTATCATCTCCCCGAGGCTTTCCGTTGGGCTCATTCTTCCTAGCCAACAAGCCCTTTCTGAATCCATCGGACATGCATTTACTGTAAAAACAACATATATCAACATATATCAAACTAGAATATCTACTAAGTTACTAGATTCTAGATGGCCATGTTAAACTTATCACTCCGCGAATTCCGGTGAATTGTGTAGTGATGACCGATGGTATTTGGATGTATTTGGATGTATTTGGTATCACCAAGTACCAAATAGCTATGGATCCCCAAATCTCCAATGTCCAACTCCAACTGCCTCCGGAGAAATGAGACCCTCTTCTTCAGCTGCAGCCACGATATCTGTGACCTCCAGCGGCATGTCTACCACTGTGTACCCCAGGTAGACACCAAGAATTAGAAGGTACATAGGGGTTAATGCTCCCCACATGTAAATGTATGGTAGAGCAGGTATGGATCCATCTCCGTCTGAACAACCAGGTTTCGTGTTGTTTTCTTTCGCTACCCTGGTAATCAAACATGGCTAGCCGGGAAATCCTCTTGAACAAATTGCATTTAAATGAGAAATTGTCAAACTACTAAATGGAGAAATCTCCAGCAAGCCATGCATGTGTGATTACCAAAAGGGTGCATTGTTTCATCCAAATTGCATGGGTAAAACATGATAGAGAAACATGCCCAACGAGACAACATGTTTGCAAACGATTCTCTGATTCTAAGATTCTATATATATAATATATACAGTATCATAATTATTATTGATATATGCTAAAACAGCGTTTGTCAAGCCACAATCTTCTGGTAGAAGATTGTCACCGAAATGTCCGCTGATGGGATGATCATAGGACATGTACCTTCCGCGTGCCGGAGATACAACAACCGAGGCGCCCTGGGGTCTTGAGGATCAAATAAATATATATATATATATACAAGATAAATAAATATATATATATATATATATCAATGGGGAAAATCGTGATCTTAACAGGTGTTAATTATTGAGAATAATTGAGGAATAATTCAGATGGGATTAGAACCCATCGGACACACTGCAGAAATCATTGAGAAACGAATAGTGAGCGGATCCATCAAAAGCATGGGTAACTTGAATCACAGGTGGATGTGAATACTGTTTGAGCCTCATTCATGTCACATGTCAGAGAGCTTTACAATACTTTACCCCATGTTATAGCCCCCTTAGCTTCCATTCCCTGCTATAACTTGGTATTAGAAAAGAACTGCATTCCCTGCGTCTCCGGACTGCGAAGAGGTAAGATCAGCCCTGGCCACGACTTGAAAGACACAAATCACTGAACTAAGTGGATCTAGATGGGCCAAAACCACCCAAACCATAGCAACCTATGGAGAAACCAATGGAAATACCAGTGAGTCCCTGTGAATAACCAATGGAAAACTGAATTTATATCATAGAATCATAGACATATCAGATGACATGCACCTCTGTAAGGATATTGGATTGGTACACATGGCTGATCATGGCAATCATCTTGGATTTGCTGATCCGGGGGCAACAAATCGTCCAGGTCACATAAACCTGACGCCATGGCCGCCATGGCCTGTGTCTTGTTTCACGGCTTGCTGTACCGGGGCTTTGAACCACCAGTTTCCAACCAAGTTGGTGTAAAAGTGTCCCCCTACGAAATTGGGAAATATCGTGAGATCTAAGTTAATATAAGGACCTCTGGAGCATATTCTTGGCAAAGAAATCATGAGCTGTAGGACATGACCAAAGGTGGGCCCCCCAGTGATGTTGGGTGGTGTAATTGCACATCCCACTGAGTGCATTTATATATTTGTATACATATGTTATATTATAATAAATCAAATTATATTATAATATGTATATATATATATACTTATAATTTCCATAAACATCCATAAACCTCAGTCTTAGCGATAGTTTGGGGGCCCCACCTCTTGCCTTCCTTTGGGCAATCCAGCCTGTGAGCCCGGAACTAAAGAGGTGCATGGACATGATGACCACCTGAATCGAGACATCATGGCTGGCGTTGGCCTTTCTAGCTTAGCATGGACACGATATGAATTCAATAAACAAACGCCATCATAAAACTTCAACAGCATACTCTAGAGTTTGGTGCGGTAGATATAGTTTCTATAATTCACCCAACAGGTTCCATCATTAAAAATCATGTTGTCCCATCATATGTCCCATGTAATGTATACCGTTCGCATGACATCCCCGAGCTTCTCACAACCAGGTATCCCCAGGGGTCCCAGGTCTCCACGCCGCACGGATGGGATAGGCCGCTGCACCAGAGACGATGAGATGAGCGTAGGAGACACATGACGAGTAGCTCAACCTGTGCCATTCATGGCGAAGCGGTAAGGCTTATGATGAGATTTTATGGTGGTTTAATGGTGGTTTAATGGTGATTTAATGGTGATTTCATAGGACAATAGTTTGATGAAAATCTGAGAGTGGCAAAAACAATGACCAAATTACTCGCATTATAGCCTGTTTCAGTTAGAATTATAGACAGTCTCAATTGTACTTAACAATGCCTACATTAGTTGCTTTATTGATGAACCATTATTAAAACTCTACAATAGCTATCGACTTAAAAAAAAATCTAGCCCATCAAATATGTAAAGGACTATTTTTATATGTATTTTTCAAATAATTGTAGACAAATTAAATCAAATAGATACAACTAGTATATTAACAATGACCAAATCTGCTGGTTTATGGGTGCCCTACCTGGCAATCATGCGCAACTATTATACCAACCGGCCGCTTGTTTGCAAGAAATGATGGTTACCAGTATACGGATGCCACCAAAAGTACACACACATACACAACTAGAAAATCCGATTGGGATGTTCACCAATGTTGGCCTACCCAAGTTGCTTGGCAAATCATTCGCCAAGTTGCAAGAAGAGAGGTATTGCTGCAGAAAGCGCCGACAACCATAACTTCCTGGACCAAACCAAACACGGACATCCGGAGGTTTGGTGATATTGAAGAATCACATTGGCAATATCAACATATTGTGGAAGCTAAACAAATCATTCAACAAGAACACATCCAGAGGTTACTACAATCGTTTCCATCAAACATCAAACCTCCGAAAAAATGCCTGACGTCCAAACTTGATGCCACTTCTGTGTTCTGGTTGACGGCATCAAAGTGTTCCAGCCACATAAAGCCCAGCCCCCATGCCCAACCCGGGCCCATGCTCAATACTCATATCCAAGAAACAAATCAAACCAAGACAGATTGGCGCTGCTCTTCTCCTGAATCTGAAGCGAAGGCACATGTTCCAGAATGCAAAATCAAATGGGTTCGAATCTGTTGGTGGAATTCCCATGACACTGGTTGGTATATGAACCAAAAAACACATGCTATAACGATCATTTCAATAACCATCATCTGGTATTTTCCACCATCATTCAATGTTTACAAACGTTTTTTTTGCAAAGGAACACACCACGGTGATCAGCCGGGCCACCGGTGTCTTGATTCGCATGGGCGGGTTCCAAGGATCCATGACTGCCATGAAGGAGCCGCGCTGCCGACTGCGGAACTTCTCATTGCTACTCACCTCTCGCGCTTTGCTAAGCGGTCCCGGCAACAAAAATCCGGTGCTTGGATTGCTAGGGAGGCAATGAACAAAAAACATATGTATATATATATACAGTACTATCACTATTATTAATATCTGAAATCAATATATAATTATACAATTAAATATAATATAATATATAATTATTATAAATGCATTCTCGATAATTGTATGAATAGCGGACAAAATCATATGTTAAATTTAATGTCATGCACAAATTAGGGTCGCCCCCTATCGGTTGTGAGGATTTCAGTATTCCCGGAGGTATCAGAAATGGGGTATCGGTATAGGGTCGTCCACTATCGGTCATGAAGGTGTTGTGCAACCTCGGAAAGGCCAAGGCGAAGCAAAGACTAAATTAGTATTATACTATTACAATAATTTTGTCGGTTACTCATATGAATTCCACGTAAATTCCTCAAATCGGCAATCGGTGTGTCTGGAAATGGCGATACCATGCGATACCGGATACCCCCATTCATCACCATGGGACACACCTTTGGGTTTAAGGCGGCCTGGGATGATCAAAGGTTATCAAAGGTTCAGAAACGGAGCCCCAGTTGGTTAGCTAAGTTGGTGCAAAATTCAGTTGTAAATAGACTTTAGCGCTATAATATATCATAATATCTCATAAGTCTAGTTGGATGGGATTGTAAATCAACAAACATGTCATTCAGGAGCCCAGGAGCCCAGGTTGTGCCTGGCGCACAACATCACGCTCCACTGGCAACAGCGGCTCCATGTTGGTTGTGGGACACGAGATGCAACGCAAAATTCAAGGTGGGATGGTGTGGGTGGGATCGAAAACTCTGACATCGTTTAGAAAAAATGAACATGTCTACTCTGTTCTTAGCATGTGTGAAATGGGAATCTACGAGGAAAACTCAGTGACAAGTCCTCTGAAACTTACGTCCGCTTAGTCAGCCTACTGTGCTGAATTCGCCAAGTTTCTTGAAAGCAATGTAATATAAGAGACTATCAGAGTATGAAATGACGCTTCATTGTCATGACATTGACAATCCTGAAACCATGGTAGACAGCACTTCTAAGAAAATCAACATGTTCAAAATGTTGTGATAACATTGACTGAGGAACAATCATGTATTCATCAACCTCTGGTAAATTAGTTAACTTCGGAAACTTGATGAACATGGGCCATTATGCAATTGATGATTCACCTATTACAGTAAACATGTTGTGTTTTTTGTTATTACGTTGAAATACCAACGGGTACCATGAGAGATTGCTGGAGCCAAGTTCCAATCGTGGAACATTTCAATTGTTGGCTGGCAGGCTTTCACAGAGACAACCAAGGTCTAACGGCTGGGGCGTGTCCAAATGGACGCCACTTGTCATTGTGTTCACCCAACAAAAACACTAAAACCTTTAAATCTGTGATCAATAGTTTCAGGCCTTGTTCGGGTGTTCTTACTTTCAAGAGTCTATCCACTTACAACTTGGAACATTGAATGCATAAATGAGGGCTCACTTTCTGAGCCACATACAGCTACACCATTAATTTTAAAACCCTTCCAGCCAATATTACATGCAATGCCACCCGAACAAACCCTGATTTGTTATTGGAATGTATTGGATCTATGCACAATCTGTTTGTGGATGTTTGTGAGTATTTATTTTTTCGCCAGGGATGGGATTCTCTGACAGGCTGCCTCCCTTCGCTCCTTGTGACCATAGCAGCTTCCACCAGATATGTTCAAGTCCTGCTTCATCTCCAAATCTGCTTGGAAAAATGAAATCTGTGTATAGAAACTCATCAATGGGCTAGACTCTACCACTGTGGCCGATTCACTCTTTCAGTCGTCAATGAAATGTCTCACTACAAACATGAAATAAAGCCCCAAGCACCTGAATTGTCAAATGCAAACAATTGCTGGTTGGGGGGTTCAACCATACCTGTAAAAATGTCCAGTAATCGCAAGTGCTCCAATAATATGAACAAACGGTACATTCTTCAACCAGCTTGGAATTTGGGAAATATCCCACAAGGTATCCCCAAATGACGAATCCTTGATTCCACGTGATTTATACACCCTTCATGGGCGGCCCCCGAGGTATAAGTTCGTATACCATCCCATCTAACTATAGTGATACTCCACAGTGAGAGTAGATGGCATCGATTTTTGAGTTGCGCCGTCTGCTCCTGACCTGAAATTGTTTGGTCTGATACAAGAAAACGCTTTGGCTAGATGGCTAAACCCCCATCAGTCAGTGAGTATTGTGTGCCATCTATGTGTTTTAGTCTAAGTATGTCTTGCGGAACCCAACCTTTGGCTTCACAAACTAAAAAAGGGAAACTTGCTATTTTTCGAGAACAGCGCCCCCTGTAACACATTATAACTACCATAAACCCAAATATAAACCGACTTCGTTAACTATGGCATCCCACATTGTAGGCCCTTCTTCCCTTCTTTCGCTACTGTCTGACTGGCATCGCTTGAAAGTTTCCTGGGCAGTCTGTCATCCTCCATGGCATCCAAAAAAAGAAAAAACAATCACCGGATGAGACATGTGGTTAATCTCAACATAAGATACATAAGATACATAAGACACGTATGACATACATGACATATATGACATATATGAGGCATCAGCGTCGAAGCTTCATGAAGGCACCGCCAGAAAGAGGACCGCCGCTGGACCATGGAAACTTTGTCCAAATCAGCGACATTTGGATCATCCCAAGGCCCCGAAACATGGAACCATTCAGATCTTGCAGCGAGGTAACCGCCTGGATGATTTTACGGTGCATTGGGACTACAAAGCCAAGTAGCAGGCATGATTCTTGTGCTAGAAAGGAAAGGAATACTTCACAGGATTTCGGAGATGCTGTACTTGAGTCATAGTAGATACACCTGACATTCGGCTAAGCACCTACAATGCCGCAACTCTGGGTATGAATGGGGTGTGACAAACAATCACCTTCAGAAAAGGACGTGATGTGGTTGAAATAATACACACACATGAACAAACAACATAATAAACAATCCCTGATGGCATACATGGTTTGAAGCTTTCCACTGGCCAATGGAAATCCAAATATCCCTCCAGCCATGCCAGCATTTTGATTAATTTAAACATATTTAAACCATGTCGCTCTTGCTCTGTAAATTTCAGCAAGGGCCAGCTTTCCCGTTCACAAACTCGTTGCATGACCAGGTCTAACAGGGAAAACCAGCGGAACCAGCCACCTTCAAAAACCAGCGGCCACTACCAACTGTTTTGCGTTCTGTGTAATCTTTGCACAGGTGCTGGAACAGGGTCCACATGACGTGCATTCTGCTGAACCATAGGCCAATCCAAGCACCATGGATTCCCAAAAACAATGCAAATTACTGACTATCAAGTATTTCCTGAGCGAGATCAAAAGGTTAGGAAACCTTCCAAGCAATACAAACGTCCATGAACTCTGCACGCCACAAGGTGATCTCAATCGGCATCCTCACTATATGACCGCATGAAGCGCAGGAGGCTGCAAAGGCCATGGAGGCCGAGAAAAAAACCGGCCTCGCTTGGAGCGCTGTTGGAGAGCAGATTTGTTTATAGGACTTTCAACTGATATGTCGGCTGAGATGTACATTCAAATAATGAAAAAAACATATTGGATGACGGAAATCCTGGCGACACCCCCCAACAAACAATATCCTACAATTTGGAACTACATGTAATTGCATCCCATCATGAAACACGCCTTTGTCTCTCTGGGAAACTTGGCTACATATATTGCAAGTAACCATGAGGGTGTCAGCCCTCTGCCACAACAAATTACATTATTTTTTCAAGGTGTCAAAACAACATGTTCTGTTGAATTTAACCAATGAAAATCATGGGATTTAACGAGGTGATTCAACAGATTGGTGGCGGTATCAGACCTACGACACAAGGAGCAGATTTCAGCAACGTCCCCAGGGTCACTGTTGGATCGATCATGGATATATGGATTCTGGTGATTCAACCTGGTGAAAACCAAGCACTTCCCACCACTTCTGCCCGTGAAAAAATCCAACAGGTTTTCAACATACATCAACATACCATGGCCAGATGCTGGAATTATCACACTTTTTGCCAACAAGAATGAACATGAAGTTTTCAATGATGTTACGGACTTTGACTGAACATAAAGATAGACAATGAACATGAACTTTCAACCCTAGCATTTTCTTGCAATTTTGAGGCTTAAACCAACAAATTGTGACAGTTCAACATATTTTTTAAATGGGTATTTATATATATATGGATATCTACGAGTAACATGATATTTATATTCTGTTGGTTATCACATTCTATCTACATTTCAAACTGGTTAAAGTTTGTCCAACCACCATTTTTGATGGTGAAACCCAGGATCTGCCATAGGAAAACGGCCCATTTGATTCAATGATTCACCGTGAATTTTAGCCGTGGTTTTCCATAGCAAACTGTCACATTACCAAATGGATCCAAATGGTATAGCTATTGAAGTTCCTAAGTTTCCTTCACTCATGGTTTTGGTACCTGAAAAAGAAACAAACACCCAATTCCAGTGGATTAACACTACACAAAACCTAGAAGAACAACAAAACCAATTCCAATTCAGATTCCAATAGATTCCAGTAGTTTAAATAACATGGATTAACATGGATTAACATATTTTACCAAATCGATTACAGCATCACTAGCATCTCATTGTCATTTTCCGTAAAACATCACCGAGTGGCACGCCCCAGCGGCGCCAGGTAGGATGGCTGCCACTGCAACGTCCAGGTCCCCAGCGTCAAGCCCAATGGAACCTGGACATCGAGGAGCAATGCCATATATGCATATATATATATATATATATGCCATGTTTATCCATCTATAAAACGATTTCTAACTAGAAATTTGTAGTTAAGTTATATATATATATATATATATAATCATGATTAAATATGTATCTAACCAAGAAAATGTAGTTTGAAATCATAAGTTATAACGAGCTGGGAAATATGCTTCAGAAGCATAGGTAGATACATTTCTAACCAGGAATGTGTTTAGTTGCAAAGTGGAGGGTCAGACCAAACGGCGGAAATAAGGAACAACATGCCTTTCTATAGATGGCTACTGGTTAAAAAGGGACTGCAGCCACAGAACATAGACAGCTAAAATTCAACTGAATGCAGTATTTTTTTTGACATTGTGACATATACTTCAAATGCACACCAAATGGTATGGGATATTGTTTATTCGCGTTGTTCTCCACATTTGGGTGGCTAATGATTGAGTCGGACTTTCCATCATTTGGATGGATATCTGTGGCTGAACCGAAAAAAGATCATGTCCTT
>Ga0126342_10006019_pt1 | contig 21373 bp, 20 predicted proteins | sample Cyp1metagenome_FD_92528 | JGI IMG/M metagenome (GOLD analysis project Ga0126342, IMG submission 92528) | Coral microbial communities from Lord Howe Island, Old Settlement Bay, Australia - Cyphastrea 1 metagenome | ecosystem: Host-associated > Invertebrates > Cnidaria > Coral ... | reverse complement strand
GATGAAAACCTTAGGGTCTGAGGTTTTGTGATGTATCTTTGGGAGGTAGGTTCAGGATGGGTTGGCACAAATGCGTGGTGTAACATGGAGAGCTGTTCCGGCAAAGTTCAAAACAGATGTGTGAGATGAAAACCTTAGGGTCTGAGGTTTTGTGATGTATCTTTGGGAGGTAGGTTCAGGATGGGTTGGCGCAAATGCTTGGTGCAATTTGGAGAGCTGTTACCTCAAAAAGTTTTTTTTTCTTTTTGTACATGCCAACGTTGAAAGCTTTGGCATTTGCAATGCCAACAAGGCATTGGTTCGATGTGGGAGCGGAAACTGGGTGGGAAGGAAAGGTTGTGATTGAACATTTCCCGCGCAAGTGCTCGTTTTATAGTTCAAGTTTTTTTTTTTAATCACATGCTGAACACTGCTGTTTTCATCTCTTGTGCCATTATTTTTTCGATTTTCAACATGCCCCAGAGACACTGGGTTTAATCTTTTGTACCTTGATTTTTCATTTTCGGAAATAGGGGTCAGGTCAGCTTTTCATCGTGTTATATATTTTTAGCTCATACCTTAGCCCTTCAGGTTTTTAAATTTGGTTTTGGGTTGAAAACCTGGGGCTTCACCCTAAATTGAACGCCCAACGGGCATTTTTTTTGAGGTCAAAGAACCGTTCGGCCTGCTGTCTGTCGGCCTGGTGACTGCAGGGTGAAGTTTTTGGCAAATGTACAGACCTTGCAATTGATGCATGGCTTGGCATGGCCGGCACTATGGTACCGAGAGGAAGAAACTGAGTGGGTGTGACCAGAAAATGGGGTGATGTTCTGAAAACCCATTTGTTTCTGTTAGGGGAAAAAACCGTTGAAAGAATCGATCTTGGGCAGGGATCCCTCAATTTTTTGGAAACACCCTTGTGATCTTAACACAAAGCATGACCTTAGCCTGGAGATATATGATTTGAGGAAGCGGGAACGTCATTAATCATAATCTCAGTGTTTGATGCAGCTTATCGGTGATACGGCCAACTTGGATCAGTTCCAAAGGATGGATCAAGATTTCTTCAATGAATTGGACCATCGTCACGGCCAACCTGGAACTGATTTACTCGAGGGCCGATTTTCTGCAGCTTTTTGCCAGCTGTTTTCCTAGGACTTGCATTTGGGTGGAGCCATCCACTGTATGGCAAAGACCATGCCTTGGAAAGCGCGGGAAGAAAATCTCCAGCAGTAGGGGGGCACCTCCGGTATACCAACCAGCTCGACCTTCATCATGACCATGCTGGACCTTGCTGGGAACAATTTTCATGGTGTGAAAAATGCATCAGCAAAGCACAGTAAAGCCGCAACCGGGGGGTTGCCGATGGGGTTGGGTGGGATGAAAGCGGATGAAACCGGGGCCCGCAATCATTTTATGGTGGACTCTGAGTTGCTGGAAGTTGACATGTTTGGTGAGTTCGGCCCAGCTTCCTGGGACATGCTGTCTGAAGGGCAGCCGTTTGCAATGCTTGGCTTGAGCTGGACATAATTGGGTTTGACATGTGAGGATATCAGCCCCCACATAGATCGAAAGGCCACCCCTTGAAGATCCTGCACACACACATATATATATATATATATACACATACATGTATAGAGATACACGTGACGCATATGTGCATGTGTACACACATTTGCTTTCCCGTGGTTACACAGGAGCCATGGCACATCATGGCACTGATCCCGACCTAATTCAAGATCTGGGTGTTTGTGAATATTTCCAGGTGCCCCAAATGGATCCAAATGGTATGGTTTAGTAAGTTTAGTATCCAAATAACCATTAAAAAAACCTAAGGAACTGGTTTCCATGACCCCAGGATGATCGCCAGTGCTTAGCCAGTGCTTAGTGACCCATGGAAGATGAAGCCTCCGAAACCAGCAGCCTCGTCTGGGTCAACAGCTTGTTGAGGCTGGGTGGCCAGCATATCAAAGATGGCGCTGGGAGGTCCCCGAAGTAAATGGGCATTTTTTTCTGGGACCATCATCTCTAAATGGGGAAGACGTAGGCTAATCATTAGTATGAAATTATCATATATTATCTGACATGATCGTCTTATCGCCATCAGTCCAATCATGTCCTCTGGTAATTTAACAGTTTGCTATGGAAAATCACCATTTTCAAGCTGGGAAAATCCACTATTTCTATGGCCATTTTCAATAGCTATGTTAGTTTACCAGACGGTATATAATCCAATCTATTTCTCCGATTTCTGTCTGCGCCTAGCCGTGTTTTGGGACCCACAATCAATGCAAAGAAAGTTCTCGCAGGTAGAGCCCCTTGGTTGATTCTCCTGTAGATTGGTTGGGATGATCCTGGTTGACCCAGGTATTTATGATTAAACACATATTACCCCCTGGTAATTTAAGATAACTATGGAAAATCACAATTTGTAGTTCATTTTCCCATGAAGAATGGTGATTTTTCATAGTTATGTTAGTTTACCAGAAGGTAAAATTCTTCAGTGGCCGTGGGGCTTGCCCTGTGCCTGGCCTAGGGCCCTTTGGCCCAATGCCACCGTTGCCCTTGAAAACTACATCAACCAGGAGCTGACTGAGAAATTGCAGCGGGATTTGCCAAGTCCTTTCAACAGTGCCGTGGCTTGCCCCCAGGAAGAGCTAACTTGGTTCATAACTAGGTTAACTATGCTTCATGGTAGATAGCTAGGTAGACAGACAGACATACAGATCTCTACAATTATATTAGTTGGGGTTACACACCAACTTGTAACTGGGTTAATTATGGTTAATTCAGTTTTTTGCGGGATCCCGGTGTTTGTTTTCACAGGTGGAAGTGCGGAGAAGGTTACCATCTAGATGTCATGACAGAGTCGCTTCACCCCATATGGCTTCCCACCTTGGTTGCTGCCTTGGTCCATTGGTGGGGCTCTGAGCCCTCCAAACGCTTCTCCGCTTGCGGTTTGGGGCAGGTATCCACTTCGCACGCTTCTCCTTGGGTCAGGGCGTTCCATCCTTTGGGCCCATCGAAGTACGGAGGCATTCCGATAGCCAAGTGCTGATCGAAGTGGAGATTCGCTACGCCAGCGCTGTGGATGTCTTGTTGAAGGCGCACATAAAGTCGCCACAGTTCCAATGAAGTTACATATTCTTAAGGCGTCGCTAGCAAGAACAAGTGAGACATCACCTCCTATTTGCAAAGGATATTATCAACATATACATTACGTCTTTTGACATCTTTTTGTTTTACATTCTGACACTTTTACATCTTTTTTTATATACATCTTTTTGCATCTGTTTACATCTTTTCCACATGATATCGTTGAAGCCCACTTACTCCCCAAGCGCCGGGAAGCCTCAGGCAGGCTCCAGCCTTTCACTGGGCGTGAAACGCCTTGATTTCTTCGGGCGGCTCTGTTTGGAGCTGAAACCGCTGCTGGACACCTGGCCCATTGTAGGCCATCTGGTGAGTCTGGTGAGTCTGGGGAGTCTGGGAATTTTGAATGATCATTTACCTAAGATTTAGATCAGTGATAAATACAGTGATATGATATACAGTGATGTTGAGGAAATGATGGATTTCAATATCACAAGCTTGCAACAGGATAGGTTCTATCCCTGGATGCCTTTTTTCTTGTGACAAAGCCAAATTGACCTTGGCGGAACCCCATCCCTTCGGCCTTGTGCAGCTCGTTTGCAGGTGAGGATGGATCAAAAACCTATTAGCATACCCCAATGAAATCCATATTAAATCCATACAGTATTTCTTTTGGGTCTCATAGTCCTCTAGTCCCCCAGCACCAATTTGACGCCATCGCCAGCATCGCCAGCATCGCCAGGTGCAGTGATTGTGTACTTCGCCGCGCAGCCCAAGCTGCAGCTGCAGTTCTGCGGCATCGTGGACGCGCCACTGCCTGGTTTGGCGAAGCGAGTGCAGTCCGCTGTGGAGCCTCAAGCTGAAAAGGCCACAGAGGAGGGAGCGCTGGGGATTTGACCAACCCCAAATGAATGGTAGGCATATGATATATGACATATGATATGATATGATATGATAATATGATATATACATACACATGTATCTAGATAGGATGGGGGGGTCCTTCCTGTAGGTGAAACTGGTTGAAGTTGGACAGCCAGGGCCACCCTGGCTTTGGGATGAGCATCTCGTAATGCCTGCTATGCGTTTTTGTGGCTTTGTATCAACGTAGGGCAACCGCAAATTGGATGGTTTATCATCATGTTCACCACCAAAACTGCAATCTCGGGCATCCCACATTTTGCGGACCAATGTTTCAGCCCATATGCCAATCAGTGTATTGAACTCACTGGAGCTGCTTTTCCAGCTGTCCTTGTGAATGGGCCAATTCGACATTTCTAGCAAAAAAGGTTGCAAGGTACTGTGGGCACACACCTTGTACGGAAGTAAGATGTGAGGCTGTTTCAGACCTGATAAGGTCTTAAAATGTCTCAAATCCTCATTTCTCTGTGAACATTCCTTTTCTGCCTAGGTCCGTCAAGTTATTCCGATGCAAATGTTTCATCAGGTTCCAGCATCCACATCCCTTGGCTGTTTATCTGTTTGCTGTACATATATATATATAGAGATAAATAAGTAAATGCATAAATAAATAAATAAATATATATATATATATATGTACACATGCACTTACAACACGTATAACTATATCGTCTATTTCGCAACTACCTCCCTTTCCGCCAAGGACTGGTTATCTTCCACTTTGGTATTGCCCAACTTCAAATGTCTGGAGATCACCAGCGATGAGCGCCTGCTCAGTTTAGCGGCCTGCACACGGGAACCCATTGGTGTCTTGAAGGTACACGCCTGTCGCGGCCTGAACCTGGCAGGTGCCCCCAAGGGGAATGCGGGGCGGCCTGCACTTCTGGCTGGCTTTGGTACCTGAAAAATAAATAAAACTAAGGGGAAAACCATGAAAAAAACCAGATCCACATGTAGATAAATAATAATTTCCCCGGATAAACAATTGGCATTTGGGGGTATCCCCCATTTCCAGACAAACATCTATGGCTTTGCCCAAGGAATGGTGGCTTTCCGCCCCACCGCACTTTACAGCAACTTAAAGAACCGTAGAGCATGGGATTCAAAGCCATGAAAGTTTGGATTCTGACCATCAACGATGGGTTGAATTGGGAATGATCTTATCATTTATTTGGGCTATATGACCACCAGTGTTTGAAATGGTGCTGACTACTGGTGTATGAGGGGTAAACCAATATCGCCAAATCTGATGTTTACCAGGGAGGAAAAACTGAGGAAGGCCGGGAAGGGGGGGTGCTTTGGAGGAGATTTTTGAGAGGGGCCGCTTGCGGTCTGAAAATTCCCCACGGATCAATGCCTCTTATGATTGTTTTGACATGTTTTGGCAACAAAATCAGTCCTTTTATTTGCATTTTCTTGGGTTTAACATGTGTGGCGTCGAACATCAAAATTCGTCAAACATCATTAAACATCATCCAACATCGGGCTTTGATTGTGAAAACGAGGGGTTCATACTATCATCAATGCTGGCCATAGTTGAAGTTCATCTCAGTTCGTAGCTAGTGAGGAATCATGTGTATGATCCAGTTGTAGATGGGACGCATAGCCGTGGCATTGCAACAAACTGATTCTGAACCCTGGTCCAGAATCACTATAGCTCCTTGAAATAATGTGCATTTGGGGGTCGCTGTGTGGTCATAGCCTCTCAAAGCATCTCCTTGCAACGATATGTCCCCCTATTTGCAGTATGCAGTCGAAACATTGCAAGTTGATAGGGGTTTATGATGTTGATACTGTATTGATACCCATGAAATATTCTAAACCAGGTATGCTGAGGAATCATCATCCGCCTCCAAGAACCTCTAGGTCCAGGATGTCCAGGTCTTGGGAGATATTCCCAGTACCGCACAAGGCGGTGGTGGAAGTTTCAAAGATAGGACACTTTTTTGGAGAGGTAGAGCGAATCCACCGATGGACCGACAGGTGGTTGGAGTTGTGTTTTTTGGAATGGTTGCAATGGTTGCAGTGGTCACCTTACCACAGCTGCTGGATGTAGTGTGGTGTAGTGCAGTTGTAGTTGTAGTTGCCGTTGTAGCTGTAGTTGGAGTGTAGTGTAGTGGAGCTGGAGCTGTAATGTAGTGTAATTGGTGTATTTGCAAGTGCAGTTGCAGTTGTAGTCGTGGTGTGGTGTAATTAGTGTAGTGTAATGCAGCGTAATGTCGTGCAGTGTTGTGTAGTGTAGTGTGGCATAGTGTCGTGTAGTCTAGCGTAAGGTAGTGTAGTTGTATTTGTAGTGTAGTGCAGTGTAATTATATAGTGTAGTGTAGTGTTGTGTCGTGTCGTGTCGTGCAGTGTAGTGTAGTATGTGTAGTGTAGTGTAGTGTAATGTAATGTAGTGGTAGTTGTAGTTGCAGCTGCAACTGTAGTTGTAGCGTAATGCAATGTAATCAGTGTAGCGTAGTGTTGTGTAATGTGGTGTGGTTGTAGTTGTAGTTGTATTTGTAGTGGTAGCGTGCTGCAGTGTAAATAGTGTAGCGTGGTGTAGTTGTAATTGTAGCTGTAGTTGTGGTGGTGGTAGTAGTAGTAGTAGTAGTAGTAGTTATTGTTGTTGTTGTTGTTGTTAGTGTAATTCGTGTAGTGTAGTGTAATTAGATGTAATTACATAGTGTAGTGTAGTGTAGTTAGTGTAGTGCAATGTAGCGTAGTATATTTGTATTTGTAGCTGTGGTGTGGTGCCGTGTAGTGCCAGTGGTAGTTGTAGTTGAAATGGCGCGTCTATCTATCTATCTACCTGTTTGTCTGCCTGTCTGTCTGTCTGTCTGCCTGCCTGTCTGTCTGTCTGTCTGTGTGTCTACCTGCAAGCTTGAAAACGCAGCAATTCTGCGAGACTTCCCCAATTTTTGAACTTGACAACGTCAAAAACGAAACAATTCTGCGAGACTTCCTCAATTTTTGAACTTGACAACATCAAAAACGCAGCAATTCAGGTCCGAACCTGTGGTGTTTTTAACATTTTGACTTCGACATGTGCTTCGCGCCACAACGGTGTGCAATTTTTCATCTCTCATCTGCCCAGCGGGCTCCACACCCGCCGCTTTAGCGAGCCTACTTTTCGACCCTCTGGAGCCACAAACCATTGGAAAAACGCAGTGTTTCGCGACTTTCCTACCTTTTCGCGCGCCTGGATCTTCTTTCTTCTGAGACTTTCTCTTTCTTCTTCTCTTCTCTTGGCTGACTCTTCCCATCTCTGCTTTTCATCTGTCCATATTGTCGGAAATTTGACTTCTAAACTTCCTTCGGCTAGAAAATTGTCCATTATGGCTGCTCTATCTGCATGGACTTCGACTCTGCCCTCATTGATTATTTTTTTGCAGCTTCCCAGGCGCCAACTGGAAGATGGGAGCAGTTCGGAACTTCACCTCCAACCCCTACTGCGTCCTTCGCTTGGGTGGCACTTCGATCAAGACAAGCACTGTGAAGAACAGCACCAACCCCGACTGGCCCGACGAGGACGCAGCCTACTTCATTGTGCACAACCGGGAGCAGGAACTGCAGGCCCAGCTGGGATGGATATCTCGATGGAATCTGTGGTAAACCAGGGTAAACCATGGCAAACCTATAAAAATAAAAGCATTTCATATCATTTGATAATTATGTTACATTGTGTTCATATATGTGAATCGCACTCAAGTTCCAGTCCCAATTGGTTTATTGTCATGGATCAGCATTTTGTTTTGCCAAAGGGATCCTCATAGCGGGATAGCTTAAATTTGCCAAGTAACAGACAGACTCAGCGGCTCAGGGTTTGTTCGAATCTTGCTGTATATACGTTCATTTTCTCGGTTTCGTTTGTGCAGAAAGTTCAGTTGGATTGGACTGGGGGTAGCACAGAAAGGGAAAGTGTCCTTCTTTATACCTCAAGAGCAAGTGGGTTTCCATTTGCCTGACTGATTTGGTTCATCCACCGTAGTTTCCAGTCGGAAGTCTCCCAAGACCACCTTGGCCGGACGGGAGATATTGGCACACTGACGCACACACAGCATTCTTTCTTGGAGGCTACACTCCAGCAAACTACCATAGCCTAGCTATGGAAATCCATGGGTTCTTTCCTGTTTGGACATGATTTAACATGGATTTTCATGGGTTTTTCCATCAGATTTCCATATCTTTCCCTCCATGGAGGGTAGATCCATCCCACGTCCCTGCCACGGGCGTAGCCGGCCCCAGGTGGACGTCATGGACAACGACGAGGGATTCCTCCAGCGGAACTTCGTGGGTCTGCTGGGCCGACTACGCCTGAGCATCACTCAGCTGCTAGGCCCAAACCCTGGAGGCCCTGGAGGCCGCGGGCTGCAGCGCTACAAGTTGGATACCAAGGACGTGGAGTTTTCATCCCATTTTTGGATTTTACTTTTCAAACAATGGTATTTATATATATATATACATAATGCATTCTTCTTTAAATCAGTTTTGATCAGGTGTTATTATCCAAGTTTTGGGACTAATGTTCATGAGGACAATTTGTCCATTTATAATTTCTATATTTCTTTCTGTCTCATTTCTGTCTAATTTCTTTGTTTTCAAAAATGAATCACAAATGAATGGATGGCTCTTCAACACTGGGACGATGTTGAGACGTTTCGCCAGGAGGTGAAGTCGGGTTTGCTGCATGTGGATGATCCTGTGAACACGGGCATTCCCTCAGAGACTTGGGCGATTGCTTGGGCGATTGCTTGGAGGTCAGGCTTTTTAAAGCCAGGGTCTACGAGTCTACCAAGGAGGTGGGGTGAAGTCAGGGAATGCTCCTGAAAAAAATCCATTTAAGATCATTTAAGATTGGAGCTTTGGAGAGTTTTTCATCATGAAATGCCACCCACCAAGTTGTGCAACCGCTGCCATCAAACCACGGGATTTGCTGCCCAGCGGCCCAGCGAGCCTCTATTTTTGGGGGGTCAGTAAGTTGAGCCCCGAATGGAAATTTATGAAATGGATCCATCCAGGTCCATCCTTGTTTTGCGAATGGAATTGGAAGACTTGGCTGGACACACCCAAGTATTGGCAGTACAATTATCGCTGGAAAACGTATGAGTAACGGACACAATTATTGTAATACTAATTTAGTTTTGCTTCGCCTTGGCCTTTCCGAGGTTGCACAAAACCTTCATAACCGATAGGGGACGCCCCTATACCGATACCCCATTTGTGATACCTCCGGGACTCCGGGAATACTGAAATCCTCACAACCGATAAGGGACGACCCTAATTTGTGCATGGAATTTTGTCCGCTACTCATATATCAAGCTATGTCGAACTCCCCAAATTTAATAAAATAGAATGGTCAAGTACTTATGGATAATTAAACTGGCATAGCATAGCATACGATAGGATACGATAGGATAGATAGACATCCAATGTAAATATATCAAGTGTATGAGCATATGTGTATAGTATATCTCCGAAATATATTGAAATATATCAATTTCTGCGGGTCATTACCCGACAACAACACCTTTGGGCATCGGCGATCGGGCATCGTTTTTCGATTGGATGACCAACTGGCCCGCAATCCACGTTCATCCATATGTGCTCATATCTTTGGCTCGAGGCATACTTTTTGAAGTATGTAAAACATTGGAACGCAAACTTTTAGAACAATTGATGCGGAGCCGCGATGTCGACACCCGAGACCCGAGATGCTTTGAAGTTTACCAGAATGTGCAAATTCTGGCATTCCAGGCGTTGCCATATGGGCAACGAGTGCACCTTTGCACACACATCGGCAGAGTTGCGAGACGCTCCAAGCTTGGTTCGTACGGAACTGTGCTATCAGTTCCGTTCCAAGGGTCAGTGCAGCAAGGGTGCAGCATGCACCTTTGCCCACGGCAAAGAGGAGCTACGTCTGCCTGTGGAAGGCAAGAAAGAACCAGTTCCCCAGCGCTCCGAAATGGATCCCATTGTGGATTCAGTGGGTATGACCGCGCACCTCCAGGATCTTCAAACCTTGCGCGGCTTGGGCAATCTACCGATGCACTTGTCTTTCCAACATGCCACAAGGGGCCCTCCGAGGCTCAACATGGTGCACAACGCGATGGCCTCAAGCATGGGGTCAATCCAATTCCCTGGCAGTCCGGACCTGGAATCAGGAAGCACATCAGTCAGTTCAATTGCTCGGAGAAGTGAGGCTTTCTGGCTTTGAACCCAGCAGGTGTAGGATGTAGAATGTGGTAAGATGTGGTAAGCACCGCAATCAATTCCTATACCAGCTCAGAACTTCCAACGTTGCGCAAATCGGGTAAGTTTTATTATTGATTTTGCCATATATGGGTTTGTCCAAGAATTGGGTACCTCGAAATCCAGTTTTTCCCCATTGAAATCACAATTTGTGGGGTACATATTTGTTTGGGCAAACCCATGTAAGGAGGTTTGTGGACACCTCGTTGCCGGCTGTTCCGTTTGTTCTGCCAAAGGCAGCATGTGCGGGACAACTCGCCATGACTTTTCAGGAGGCCCCAAGATTCGAGTGCAAAAGATACCGAGGGATTCTGGACCTTGGTAGGTCAATTTCTTGGCCAAAAAGATCATGGCTCAACCAACACCCCCAAAGGTGACCCCCTCAAGGGCTGATTAACCAAGCTATGGATCAAAACTTATTCCACCATATTTTGGGAGGATGAACCTCCGTTTGCCAGAGTTTTTTTTGGGTGAGCTACAGGGTGGGCTGGAGAGGGCTTTGACCCATCCCCCCATTGTACTAACCAGGATGGTTCAACCATATGAAACCCTGAGTTTTTGGTGGTAAACCACCATTTTTATCGATTTTTATGGCTAACTCCCAATTTTTGTTGGTGGTTAAACTGTTAAACCATGTCAAACCATGTTCAACCACCAATTTCCATAGTTGAACTCCAGTTTTGCCACAGCCTTTAGGAACTGGACCTGAAGTTCAAGTGGCTGGACCTGGCGTCACCGGGACCCGCGGGAGCCGCGGCCGTTGAACGCGGGGAGCCGCAGGGTATGGTGCTGCTGGAACTGCATCAAGGCGAGGGAGCCGAAAAAAAAACACCTCGAATTCCCATGAATTTCCGAGGGAACATCTGCTTGTGGTCATTTTTTTCAATCTTTTTGATGGATTCGGATGTGAGCATATATAGGATAGAATAGGACAGGACAGGATAGGATAAGATAAGACAGATGGATAGATAGATAGATAGATAGACGATCGATCGATCGATCGATAAGATAAGATAAGATAAGATAAAATAGATAGATAGATCGATCGATCGATCGATAGATAGATAGATAGATAGACAGAAAGATAGATTAGATTAGATTAGATTAGATTAGATGAGATTAGATTAGATTAGATCGATAGATAGATAGGAGGCCTGATCATCGGAGTTTGGTTTTGGACACGGTGACACTGTGAGTGGAAACCAGTGGGGGTGGGTGAGAAAATTGTGGCCAGAACTCTTGCCTGCGTATCAGCTACAGCTACCCCTTTTCCTGCTTTCTTGGGCCATCACTGCACAGTGAAACACTTGGCAGGTGGTTTAGAACTACCAGGTGAAACAGTTCCCACTGGTTCCGGGCTGGGATTGTTAGTGATTGAGGCACTGGATTTCCAGAGGAGGCGGTGAAAGCTTTGCGCTGGAAGTGTTGGATCCTGGAGGATCAAGCGGTTTACAGTTCCAATGGCAAGCCTCCGGAGCATCCGGCACCTGAAACAGCAGTTGGAGCGTTTTGGTGTGTGGGGCATTGCATGTAAAACCATGAGTGCTACGTGTCCTTCGGTCATTTTGCTTCGGTTTCTTTGTTTTTGTTCATTTTTTTTCGTTTTGTTACTTTATTGTTTCATTTTATTTTTCACTTTCTTTTTCCATGTTTTTTCTTTCTTTTCTTTTCTCTTCTCTTCTCTTCTCTTCTCTTTCTTATTTTTCGGCTTGTTCTTGAGATAACACCTTTAGGGACCCCTGATGCCCCTTCACAAAGAGTTAGCTGGCAAAGATTCTCTGGTGCGGTGGCAAAGGCCTGCGCTCTTAAACACCGGTTGCTACTGTTTCGCGTGTTCCTGACGGAACAAGGCCCAAGGCCACCATTAGGCAGCCAATTTAAATCGCACTCGCCTCAAGGATTTCCAGACCTCCCTGCCTGACTGCCTCCACCACGTCATCGATCAGTTGACGGCGCGCGACGCGGATCCCGCGGAGATCGCGGACATCGTAGAGGTAGATGTGGACCAGGCCTGGCGGCCTCGCTGGAAATCCGTGGGTGGAACTGGTGGGATGGTGGCAGCTGAGGAACTGGGATTATTTTTTTAGAGAACATTTTTATTTATTGGCCGCTTAGGCCTTTGATTTGTGAAAACTATCAGTTAAAAGGCCAACTAGGAGGGTTAACCAATTCAGGGATCTTTCGAACCCATCCACGCGGGTTGCGATTGCGGCTGCTATAAACCCATCGCGGCCACAGGTAGCTCAGTACCTAGCCGCAAAGGCCCAGCACGAGCAGAGCGAAGCGAAACGGAAACAGGACTATGGCGAAGTGCGATGCGTGGAGCTCTCCTGGTATGAGACCCTCGCCTTACTGGTCACTTGGAACCAGTAGAGGTGGTGAAGCTCAGGTAGCTCCATGGTGGTTGCTAGGGATCTTTCCCAAACTGTCCAAGACCATTCGGGACCTCTTTGCTGAGTGATTTGTTGGCGGCCTCGAGGTGAACGATCCGGCGGCTTCAATTTCTTTGAGCCTGGTGAATAGTCGAGGAGACGTCGTGGGCTGCTCGGTGGCACATTGGCGACCTGAACGGGTGGTCCCATTAGGTGCCTGCAGGAAACCAAGAAGCAGACCCCTCTAGTTTCTGCACAGGAAAGCACTGGACTATTTTCCATCTTGGACAACAGCTGTGCAGTACCAGCCACTCAACTCTGGCCTGTTGAGGTCATTTGGCACCGATAAAGGTGAAGGATGTGATGTCTGGCCACTGAGCTGCATGGTTTCATGCGGGAGGTAAAATTTTCAAAGCCTGCCAGACACGGTTGCAAGGTCAGGTTGACCCTTGGGACCTCAACGCTGGAGAGTTCTTCAAAAAGTATTTTTTTTTGCGGTCTTTGGTGTTTTTTCAAGATCTTAAAGGGCCTTCCCTTTTGGTATCACGGTATCACCATGTATCACCCAACATATTCCATCCCCAGCCCCATCCCATCTGGAGACATTCCCCCAAAGGTGCTGAGAAAAATGCTCATGAGACCAGTCGCATGTTGACCATCGAGTCTACCCAGCCGCGAGCTGCTGGCCCGGGTCCCTGGTAGGTTGAAGGGGACCCTTGGAGACCCTTGGAGCTCCTTGGAGTCAGGAGGTTGCAATGCCTGGAATGACGCATGAAGCAATTCTGGTCGAAGGTCTTGATATCATTAAGGCTAGTTTAAAGGGGCTTCCCATAAATTGCCACGTTTGATTACCGGAGGGTACATGTATAAGTGCATTGCTTTTTCAAACATAAAGTTGCCGGTGATTACTTGAGTGATAATGATTCCAAATAACTCTTCACATTCTTTCCAAAAGCGGTGTGGACGACCTGATAGCGACAACTTGAGTGTCACGCTCCAGGCGTCAGCGGGGTCCTTTCTGCCTGGATCTTCCCAGCGTGCGCGCCCATTTCAAAGGATCGATTTCGAGCTGCAGCTGGGATAAAAACCAGGTACTGATCCAGGCCTGCTTCATAATGCTTCATACCCACATCATATTTTCCATTTTTTGAAACTCACGGAAATAAAAACAGAATGTGCAGGTCCATCTTTATGACACTTCACCTAGCAATGCCATTCCATCATTTTGGATTAGTTGCTCTCGGGGCCTTTGATGGCCTTTGGGTTTCTCCTTTTCATTCTTCAGAGGGCACCTTCATGCCTTTTTGGTACCACCCATGTACATGATACTTGGAGGATCATCCCAGTGACCAAATGGTTAATACATGCTAATACTGTAACCCCAGTGAATAAGTTGTTAAGTCCCCCAACTGGATTATCTATAAGTTATAACTCACCATTTACTAACCATTCACCAACCAATTACATCCAACCCATCTGTAGCGGCTGCTTCGTTGCATGCGCCGGCCTCGAGGTTCAGATGCATGTCTCGGCGAGTTATCGAGCCCTTGCAGGAGTAGCGACCGCGTGGTGGATTCAGTCGGCGAGTTTCAGTGCGTTTTTTTGGGATCACCTTCAGTCGGAATGGCATATATATATATATATATGTGTAATATTAATATACACGTACGTACACACATATTATTATTATTGTTATTATTTTTATTGTTATTATTATTATTATTATATATATACATATTATATAACTACAAAACATAACACAACATAAGATAACATAATTATATAACATGAAATAACATAACACAAGATAACATGATTATATATATAAATAAAGCATAAGATAAGATAAGATAAAATACCATAACATATTTATAGCACATAACATGACATAAAATTAAAACATCACATCACATCACATCGCATTGGATATATATATATATGTATATATATATATATACATACACATGTGATCATATACCAAAACATGTAGTTACATGTGTATATATATATACATATATATATATGCTCCATTTTGAACATGGATGGCGCTCATTTTTGAAATGCGCCATCTATAGTTATAGACCACTTGGGGGATGGGATGTTTTGCGCCATCTATAGGTTCCCAACACACGTGGTTGAGAACAACCTGTTTTCCTCTAGGTTAGTTTAAACTTAGTATTAAGATTTGGGGTCCATTTTTTTGGGGGAAAACCATAACTTTGGATTGCGCCATCTATAGGTTAGGGAAAGGAGGAGGGAAAGGAGAAAGGAGAAAGGAGACAGGAGAAAGGAGAAAGGACATTTGTAATTACACGCCAATGCATGCAAAAGTATAGTTATAGTAGGTACATCGTATATGCTCGCAGTGTGGGCCAGGGGGAGCCTGTTATTGCACTGTGAATTGATGCCTTGACCGCCTCGATCCTTTCTGGAAGATGGTTTCCACCTGGACTGTGTGTGTTTCCACCTTCTGGGTTTCCGGAGAGTCAGCAGTAGTATCAGATCACGTCAGATCCAATCTATCTTCCGATGCCTGCTTTTGGCATCTCTTGGCCCCTGCGCCAAGCAGGAGCCGCTGCTACCGCTGCTACGGGCACCTGACGCTGGTGTCAAAATGCCGTCCGCGATCAGACCCTGCATAATGCAAAGGCTTTGTAATCAGAGGGGGATGAGATGAACCGACCCCCAGTCACAGTCCTGTCTCTACATGGACAATGGTGAAAAATGGTGAAAATACAAACCAACAAGAGCATCGAAGCAAATCGGGAACAAGCCATCTTGGACAATATTCAAGACGGTAAATGAGAAGGAAAGCAGGGGGAACTCGGTCCTCTTGGCCGCGAGTTCCCAAGAAGGATTGCCCAAGATTTTCTGAACCCGCAGCTGATGGGCTGACAGTCTTCCCCTGCAACCTGCTAAACTTTCCCGTGTTTCTTGGAGGCCTGGGGGCGGGCAAAGCATCACCTGAGATGGTGTTCGTGTGCCTGGAACTGCTCATTTTTGGATATTATTGAAGGATTTGGAAGCTTCTGTGGGTCTTATCATGAGCTGTCCCGGTCATTGAGGAGAATCCATGTATATATATATATGTATGTGTGTGTGTGCATATTTATTTACATGTATATATAAACATGTATAGAAACATATTAGTGCACCTTGGCTTGGCATTTTTCAGTGAGGCTTGGGATTTCCCAATTCACCAGGTGGACTCGTCCATGAAGCTTTGGGAGGGATGGTGTGGCACCGAGCCATGTCCGAGGCAACACCGACTGGAGATCTCGGTGATTTTTTCACATGCCACGTACCCTCTGGTAATGACTAACGTAGCTACTGAAAATGACCATAGAAATAGTGAGTTTTCCCATGAAAAATGGTGATTTTCCATAGTTATGTTAGTTTACCAGAGGGATCCAGAGGGTATATCCATGTATGATATCACTAGAAAAAAATGCGAAGATCCATTGCCATATCATCCTGAGCTGCAGAATGAAAGGGGTCAATGAAAAAAATGCCAAAATGCTCATGTTTTTCTACATCATTGCCTTCGAATTCTAAATCCCTATTTTGGGGGCAAGATGTTTGGGAACCCCAGCTACTGGACGACTGAGGCCAGGACGCAACCGCTTCTGTTGCTTCGGCTCCTTCCTCGTGTGCGCTGCTCAGAGAAGCTGTTTATATGAGCCCTTAAGATCAGCTGCCCTGCAAAAACCGGATGGTTATGATGTTTCAACACGAATTTTGCCAGGAACAAATGAGATAAATGAGGCTTAAAACCGCCAAAATCGTATAGTTTGGCTTTAAGGTCAACAATTCTTGGCTCCAATCACGTTTTTTTGTTCTCCTCCTTCTCCTCCACCAAACACCTGTCAGCAGGGTCAGGTCCAAAGGCAGCTTGGCTTGGTAGCTTTCTACACATCTATTTGTACACCGAGAGATACACAGTGGAACCCAAGTACCCGCATTTTGAATGCTTGAACTCTCATGTTGCATGCCACAACGATTGAAAGTGGGGTTCATTTAGGTTGCTTTCAGCTCAATATTTCCTTGACTTCAGTGGGTCAGGCGTCAGCTCCCATAGTTCCGTAAGATGATCCCATGGCGCTTGGCGCTGGGCGTGTCCGGTAGCGCTTGGCGCATGTCGCGTGCGCACATCGTCGCTGATGCGGTGCTGAGTCCGGAGGAGTGCGAGGAACTCATCGCGGAGCAGGGCTTGCTTCGTCCTTCGTTTGAACAAGGACGTGGGCTGTTGATGGCTGGGAGACCAGCCCAAGAATAGACCAACTTATGATCAAATGATTCTTGGAGCTGGAAATACACATGGCGGAAGATGATGCTCAGCATTCTTCAAGAGAAACATCATTTTCCCATCGGTCATCTACCCCAGCGACCTGACGTGAGCTGCCAGAAGTTGGGAATGGATTGCTGCTGATCTCGTTCTCATCGCAAACAAACCAAGCTCTGGCTGATGATTTGCCAGATTGCAGCAGCTTTTTGAAGTGGTTTTACCAGCAGTCATCCATGTGTATGTGCCATTTTGCAAGGGACGGAATTTAGGCGCCGCTATGTATATGGGATTCATTATTCTGTACTTGAATAAATACACTTGATTCAAACTAAACTCCCAAGCCAACCAACCAACATATAATTCGTGGATTAATAGATTTGTGTGGGTGTGTTGACACCCTCGCAGGACGGCTTTTGGATCCTCATTTGTTGAAGGCGCGCTTCTTTTCCAGCGAAGTGCCGAAGATGGATCTGAACCAAGACGGCGCCTCGCTGGAAGCTGCAGTATTTCTGCCAGACCTCTGGATCATTCTGGATCTGGATTTTTTTGGGACAGCTTTCTGAATCCGGTAGCTTTCAGGGGGTGCCAAAATTGCCTCCCTTCCAAATCTTCCAAGGTATCATCTCTCCATCTGAAGTTGCAGTCGCAGCGCGATCCTTTCTCAATGCTCCTCTGTTTGGGGAGGAAGATGGCAAGCACTGGCTACAGGCAGTGCTGCCTGGCCGAAACCTCACGGTTCACTGGCTGAAATCGAAGCTGGGCATCTGCTGAAGAAACAACCAACACCATCCATACAGGGTGCAGAACATGTTTTTGACCCCCGTGGGCCCGTGGGATGATCAACTGAGAGCTAGCAGCTAGCAAGTGAGTTGTAATTGGATGAGAATGGTGGGATGATGTTAAATATTAAATCAGGCCTATAACTAGAACTATGGTTATGACATGTTATGAACGATTATGATATGTGATGATCCAATTGAAGTTCGGATTCATGCTGAAAGGCTGCAGGAAAGGCTGATGCCTTGCTGTTGTTTGGGGAAGTGGGTTGGCACACCCACACACACAGATATGTATATGATTATATATATATATATGCACACCAAAGACTCTATACTGTATGGCATACTCTTTCTGATCCATTTCTTGGTCATTTAGTAATGTAGAATCCCTACGCACACACACACACACATCCACCCTGGTGGAGCGGTTGTTTTTTCACTCGCCCTTAGCTTAGCTGAACTCTTCGAGAAGGCGATGGAGGGGAGAGAGAGAGAGAGAGAGATAGATAGATAGATAGATAGATAGATAGATAGATTAGATAGATAGAGAGAGAGAGAGAGAGGGAGGGAGGGAGGGAGGGAGGGAGGGAGACATACACATACACATATGTATACGCTTCCTCGGCCATCACACCGTGGATCCCAGGAATTTGGACCTCTTCGCCCTTGGCACTTTGGCTGCGCTGCAGCGGCTCCTGGCGACGGCGCCCTGGAAGTTCTCGCGCTTCTCGTGGCAGGCGCCGCTGCATTCGACGGCGTTGACGACGCTGCGGCAACGCCTGGCGCGGGCGGTGGAGGGGCTGGCGGGTAGCGATGCGGAGCAAGGGATGGAGGTGGAGCCGATGCAGGTCGGATAGGTTTCTGGGAGATTTTGGTGGGGTATGGATTGGTATTAAAGAAAAGGAATGAAAACGATGCATATATACATACATACATACATATGTATATATATATATATAAATATTCATTCTATAAAAACATATGTATATCCGTATATTTATACATACATTTTTTTTAGTGTGTGTATGTGTATATATGTATATTTATGCAAATAAATAGATAAATAAATAGATAAATAAATAGATAAATAAATAGATAAATAAATAAATAAATAGATAAATAAATAGATAAATAAATAGATAAATAAATAGATACTAAATAGATAAATACATAGATAAATAAATAAATAAATATAACTATAAATATAAATAAATAAATAAATGAATAAATAAATAAATGAATAAATAAATAAATATGTATATATATATATATATATATGCACATTTAAATACATATGCGACACATATGCTTACTGACAAACAATATAGCCATGGAGGGGCCGCTGACCATCTTTGATCGTTTTGGCATATTGGCAGGAGGGTCCTGAAACGCAATCTGCAGGTGATACGTTATGTGGCGGGTGGGCACTACGCTCAACACTCTGTTCCTTGGTAAAGCAAGTCACATCCTTGGGGGCGGTGTTGATATCGGAGCCATGGAGAGAGAGAGAGAGAGAGAGCGAGAGCGAGAGAGAGAGATAGACAGACGATGTCCATATATTATCTACTCATTCATTTACATATCCACACACCTACGTATCTGCATCCGAATCCATTTGAAGCCCAAACGGGTTTGTCTAGAAAGTTATCCCGGCAAGAGACCCCAAACAGTGTGCGGGGGAGTGGGAGGATAATGTATTATAATGTTGATGAGGATGATGAGGATGATGATGATGATGAGGATGATGATGAGGATGAGGATGATGATGATGATGATGATTATGATGATGTTGAGGAGGTTTATGTTGATGATGATGAGGTGCAGGAGGATGATGTGGAGGATGATGATGTTGAGGAGGATGAGGATGAGGATGATGATGTTGAGGAGGATAAGGATGAGGATGATGATGCAGAAGATGAAGTGGAGGAGGACAAGGTGCAGGATGATGATGTTGAGAAGGAGGAAGATCATGATGTTGAGGATGATGATGTTGAGGAGGATGATGAAAGGGATGATAATATTCCGATGATGAGGTGGAGGAGGAGGATGTTGCGGAAGATGAGGTGGAGGAGGATGATGATGTTGAGGATGATGATGTCAAGGGGGAGGAAGATGATGATGTTGAGAATGATGATGTTGAGGATGATGATGTTGAAGATGATGAGGTGTAGGGGGATTATGTTGAGGATGATGAGGTGTATAATGATAATGTTGAGGATGATGATGTTAAAGGTGAGGATTAGGATCATGTTGAGAATGATGATGTTGAGGATGATGATGATGATGATGATGATGATGATGTTGAGGATGTTTCACAAGAGCCACTTTATACGGAAATTTACAGGAAAAATGCCGCGCCCCAGAATGAGCCCAGAACACGGACGAACACTTTGTGCGAGCCTGCGCAGTCGAAACGCATGTCAAGATTTCACAAGAGCCACTTCATACGGAAATTTATAGGAAAAATGCCGCGCCCCAGAATGAGACCAGAACGCGGACGAACACTTTGCGCGAGCCTGCGCAGTCCAAATGCATGTCAAGATTTCACAAGAGCCACTTCATACGGAAATTTATAGGAAAATGCCGCGCCCCAGAGTGAGCACCCTGATCAAGCACCGGCCTGTACACCTACCGTAAGAGCCCCTCAGTGTGGACACACTGTTTGGGGAAAAAAGTCTTTCAAAATCCACAAACTTAAACATTTTTAAACCTCATTTTCGCAATTAGTATTTTCTGTTGGCGTGCATCCCATCTTCGGACAAACCCACATATCATGTACAGTATTGAGATGTCGTATTGATGATGGCATACACCCATTTTGCATCCCATTAAACCTCGGTATATCCCATGAAATATTCATGTTGTCCCATGATATCCACCATGTTATTCCCATTGCATCCATATGCTGCACCTGGTGGCCCAACTCACCATGCAGCCGCTCCCAAGGACAGCGGCTGGCCTGGGCACCGTGATGTCTCTGTGCTTCTCTACCTGCGCGCGCCAAATGGTGGCGGTGAAACCTGTTTGCTGCCGCTTGGCCCGAGCTCCAGAAGGTGGTGTGGGACTTACCCTCTGGTAATTTAACATAGCTAATGATTGAAAATGTTGATTCATAGTGCATTTGCCCATTGAAAATGGTGATTTTCCATAGTTATGTTAGTTTACCAGAGGGTATCTAGATATACTTAAATATGATCTGGATGAATCATAACCTCACTGTGACATCACTGGAATGTGTAAGGGGAATCATCTGCAAATGGCCGTATGATAACAGCTATTTTCAAGTTAGTGAAATAATTCGGCAAGATATAGTCGTGTGGTTGCAATGTAAAAACTATAATGGAATTATCCAGTTGGGGTCTATTTTGATCTGAGTCATAAGTCTAATGATAGCTATATAGCTAAACAACTAGACGACGGATGGCCCGAGAGCGTAGAGGAGCAGGGTCTTCTGTTGTTAGTATTGAGACACTATATTACAAGACAATATAATAAAGATGTATTATAGGCAGACGAGAAGAGTAGTATCAAGACAAAACATTACAAGTACAAGACACTAGTTTGCGGAGGGCTAATTATTTTAGGATTATTTTTTTTTGATCAGGTTTAGGAATTATTTTTGGATTCCTGCTTCTCTGCTTTTCCTGCTTTTCCTGCTTCTCTGCTTTTCCTGCTTTTCCTGCTTTTCCTGCTTTTCCTGCTTTTCCTGCTTT
>Ga0126342_10006018_pt1 | contig 21375 bp, 16 predicted proteins | sample Cyp1metagenome_FD_92528 | JGI IMG/M metagenome (GOLD analysis project Ga0126342, IMG submission 92528) | Coral microbial communities from Lord Howe Island, Old Settlement Bay, Australia - Cyphastrea 1 metagenome | ecosystem: Host-associated > Invertebrates > Cnidaria > Coral ... | reverse complement strand
TCAATTGTGTTCTGCGGCCGCATGTGCATAAACCTCTTTGATTGTGATAAGTGCAGATAGCCTGCAAAACGATAAGGAAGAAAAAAACGATAAGGTAAAAGCGGCATAAGCAAATTTATACGGTTTTTTTTATCACCTCACGTTTTTGTGGCATAAAAAGCCATGGTGGAACAGAGATATGGCAAACCAATGGCTTCCCTAAAATCATGTGCAAATGGTGGGTGAAACCCACATCTATATGTTGGTTACAAGATATTCATCACTGGTTGGTGGTTTGGAATGTGTTGTTTTCCATATATTGGGAATTTCATCATCCCAACTGACGAAGTCATATTGGTCAGAGGGGTAGGTATACCAGCAACCAAAAAAACATAGTTTACAAGATATTACTATAATAATATATATATATTATATATATATGATTATATATATGTATCCAGACACTACTATATATTACTATAATATACAAGATATTACCAGATATGTTAGTTTACAAGATATTACTATGTCAGTTAGGTGATTCATCACTTTTCATCCAGTACCATGCAGAATACGAAACTCCCGTGATTTAGGGCGGCGGTGTCTCTCAACGCCCATCCCTCGGGTCGATTTACAGCTCGGGCGTTGGGTCTCTTCAAAAGCCGCTGTAGGTTGATGATTACCCTCTGGTGAACTAACATAGCAATTGAAAATGGCCATTTATAGTGGATTTTCCCATTAAAAATGGTGATTTTCCATTGCTATGTTAGTTCACCAGAGGGTATAGGGGATTATAACAGGGATATAATCAACAGGGGATGATCAAGATATTGGGGATTATCACATATTATAACAATCCAAGAACGGGGAATCCCTATCAACCAACCAGGATTAAATGGAATGAATTATCAGGATCTTGAACACTGCCCAATTGATGTTGCGACGTCTAACGATTCTGTCAATACAAAATAACCTCACATATAAAACACCAGAATACCACCAAATGTCGCCCCAAATAATAGATTCATGACAGCAACTACTGTGTACGGCAATCCCCAAATAGAGAACAAAGACTTACCAAAAAAAACTGGAATAACAATATAGATTGAAAGTGATGTTTAAAAGTGTCAAAAAGACTATAAACCCATCTTACATATATTGTTGGATGTTATGTAATTATATCATATATATTCATATATCATATATGGTGGCTTTCACACTATCTATAGACTTTACATCATTGGTGGCGTCCTGGTGGCACAGAAGTTTCGGAGGACGAGTTTGCCATCGGCATCAAACAGTTCCATGGTTTTGCGAGAAGAATCGACCTCTTTAAGCTTCGCAAGGCCGGGTTCTGCTTCGGCTTTTAACCGTGGACTTCAACGGGTGATGTTTCGTGAATGGAATGGGGACGGAAGTTCTGGGAGAATGATTTTTGGTGAAAATGGCACATGTTCACCGAGAATCCACCATCGGGGAATCGGGAATATGAAGCAAATCCTTAAGGTACTATTCGAATCTATTCGATTGGTTCCCAAGTGTCAGGCTTCCGTCAATCAGGAGCGATGTTCAGTAATTTACATTCCATTCCATGGCCCATATGTAATTTCAGCAAACATTCCAGTCGGAAGAATCGTGAACATATACAAGATATTACAAGATATCAGAGGATATTTGAAAAGATTTGAAAAGGATGAGCCATGAATAGTGTGATTTCGACCTTTTCCGGCTGGTGTTTGATGGTTTTTTTCGTGCTGTTTCGCCGTTTTTTTGTTTCGCCGGCCCTTGAAACCGCTGTGGAAAAGTGGTCACTACAGGAGGTGAGGGAAATTCTGAAGCAAGTGAACAAGATGTTCCTGGTAGAGCCAGAGTGACGGGTCCGCAGCGGTGCCAAAGTGGAGAGAGATTTCAGTACGGAGTGGTTGGGGATGCTGGAGGATTTTTCTCTGAGCACTTTTGTGACTTACCAGAATTTTGGATGGTATGAACTCATTCCCATCTGGTTCTGGTTTGAAACATTAATATGTTTCAGAGGGGTTGAAACCACCAACCAGCCATAAGTCTTGCCAGTTTTGTGGGTAAACACCACATTGCCGTGTATTATCTTAATGTGTACTGTAGATTTTTTGGTAGTGAGAAACTTGGTTGACACCATCACGATCAGCAGACCCTGTCACGTGGCAACGACGACCAACGCAATTGTTGGATCGGTAGAACTGCAGCTGTCCCCGAATCGTATGACATGTATGGCTCAGCGGAGCTCTAAGACCATAGCAGGTCATAGGGAATGATGTTCCGATTGTATTACCATGGGTCTAGCCAGTAATAACATGTACCCTCTGATAGTTTAACATAGCTATGGAAAATCACCATTTTTTATAGGTAAACCATCTATAAATGGTCCATGTTCCATAGCTATGTTAAATTACCAGAGAGTAATAACCGCAACTGCACCTCCAAGATCATGAGGGGCTGATGTTCCTACAATCTTTAGATGGGACAGCCGCCAGCCGCACGGACTGGTGATGTGTGCAACTGGTGGAACCGCAGATTGACGGTCCATCGGTTTTCTTTAGGTTCCACATCTTCGGCAGCAGATCTCGAACTCAATTTTCTGAGATGTCAATTTTCTGAGATGAAACAACTACTGTATATTATATATATAGGTGTTCCTTGTTTGCAGTTTTGACGGGTATGTTCCACTCTTATTGAACAGAGATTGAACAGAGATTGCACCGACAGTTGATGCGAATGTCCTTTGTGTTTTTTTAATTGTATAATCTGATGGTATCCATTTTTAAATATATTCTGGTTGGTGGTTTCAAACATTTTTTATTTTCCATAAAATATGGGATAATACTTCCCGTTAACTTTCATATTGTTCAGAGGGGTGGCTCAACCACCAAGCAGTAGCTGTGAATGACAAGATTGTGCACTGATGAAGCGAAAGCGATGATGCCCGGCCCAAAGTGATGCCTCTCTAGGTTGATGGCGACCAAGTCGCTCCATGGAAGACTGGGGCCGGTTAGATGCTACTGTTGGGGGAGGTCACCAAGCAGAACGGAAGTGGCCTCTAGGAAAGCAACATAGCTATGGACAATGGCCATTGATTTCGTTGATTTTCCTATGGAAAACTCGGGTGATTGTCCCGGACAGCTATTTTCACCAGAGGATAGTGTAACTTGTTGCCGGGGTATGAGATGAAAGAATATGAATATGACATATCATACTATATCATATCTATGACCACACATTGAGATCTATGCTGAGACATCGTACAGGCGTTGGTCATACCCAGTCATACCAATCGGATGGACAAAAAAAGGGGTTATAATGACCCGCAAAAGATAGAAAAGTAAAATCCAACTAAATTAATGGTGGCCTGACGTCGCCATTCTCTGGGTTCTGTTTCAGAGGAGAACTGGGGATGCTTGTGGCTCCATTTGTGGTGGAACGTCATAAAGATGCACAGGGAAACCCCGTGACATTGTGATGAAGTGGTTCTGATATTGACACAGTTTCTTGATGTGACATGTCCCGAGATACTCCAGATGCATTTCTGACATGCTATACCCTCCAGTAAACTCACATGGCTCTGGAAAATCACCATGTTTCATAGATATATAAACTATAAATGGCCATGTTCAATAGCTTGAATTACCAGAGGTTAAACTCATTTTTGTTGGGCCACCAAGAAGACTCAGCTGCACCCGGCCCCAAAAAGTCTTCGGACGGTCCAATGTTGTTGTGGCCGTTTGCCACAGACCAAAAAAATTAGGCGCCGTCGAAGTGCGAGCGACGAAAAAAGATCTGTGATTCAATGGATTGGTTTTGTTGGGAAAATCTTAACCGGAAACCATATTATATATCATATATTTTCCCATTTTTGGGGGGGGTTTTCCTGTAAAATTTCCCTTAAACCAATCCATTGAGTGATAGGTGTGATATTTGCCCATGGCCAACATTGGTCAACTCAGGGTTCATCAGAATATTGATATGAATTTGATATGTGCGGTAGCACGTCCAATCCTGATTGAACACGTATATATACCCTCTGGTAAACTAACATAGCTATTGAAAATGGCCATTTATAGTGGATTTACCTATTAAAAATGGTGATTTTCAATAGCTATGTTTACCAGAGGGTATAATCTGTAATTACATGTTGGGAAAGAGCAAACCAGTGAATGCTGTGGGTCATTGTTTTTTAGCGGAAATCAAATTTATGGGAAACCATTCACTCATTCCATTCCATGGATGGGTTTTTCAAAGGCCAACTGTTTGGTTGATTCATAAAGGGTACCATCGCATCTTTCGCAAGCAAGAGGGATTTATCCTAGTGACACTGATGATGTTGACCCATTGCCTCAGCTGCTGGAAAAAAGTCGACAAGGACTTAGATTGAAGAGATGCAGATAAGATATGTTTGTTTCTTGGATGTTCTCTCTACAATTCTCGCGCAAAGATCACTGAAGAGGCATTTAGAAGTCTGTAGAAAGATGTCTAGAATTGCAACAGACCGAGCAGCTCTCCTAGTCAACCATCGCACTTGTCAGGACATTTTAGTGGAAAATACAGAGATTTCCCACAGGTCTACCTGATGCTTTGAAATGCTACGAAAACAGAAGGCAGAAATCAGAATTTATCAGTTCAGTAAGCAGAAGCTTCACCCAAAAAATGCCCAAGAAACGGCGTAGACGACAAGCTGTTGAAGTTGACCCCGGCTGCTGGCAATGACCAGTACGGCCTATTTGGCGCAGCTGGGAATTCCCTTCGGAGGTGTGGGGGGACGGCAGCCAGGGGGTGCCGCACGGGATGTTTTGGGGTGAGCTGTATGCCCAGTTTTACATAGCAATGTTTGAATGTAAACAGTAAGTGGTTTAAAGTCGATTTAGAATGATCTGCAAATAGACGGATCATTATGTACGGTAAAATACAATATTCATAGATAAGAAATGGGTAAAATTATGGGATGCACATGGATCTCTCTGATAACTTCATATGGAAAATGACCTTTTAGACGATTTGCCTACTCAAGAAGTAATTTTCCATACTTCTCTGACAGAGTCCAAGAGGGCCCCCCCCATTTCGATGATGTTCAATGATGTTCTTACGAAAAGCTTCATTTCCAAGCGTATTTCATTTAGTATTTCTTATGACTTCAAGAATGGTTTCTACCAGATGGACGTAAAACCCCTAATTATGTGTCATTATCATGTGTGTAATCTAAAGTGGATGTAATTCTATGCAATCATGAGAACAGCTACAAGATGGATCACCAAAAAACTGGGTCCTCTTAGGAGTCCGGTGATCTCTTTCCCATCCCTTGGCGATCTCCGAAATTCCCAGGCCCCCCGGTGATCTTGAAGGACCCAGCCGAGGAGTTTCAGGCGGGGCTCTCCAGAAAACAATCTTATCTATTTGGAAACCTGCTGTAACACCTGAAAACCTGGTTGGTGATTTGGAACATGAATTTTATGACTTTCCATATATTGGGAACAATCATCCCAACTGACGAACTCATATTTTTCAGAGGGGTGGCTCAACCACCAACCAGGATTTGATGAAGCTGGTGGGCTTAAAGAACGTTTCGAAGATGTCTGAAAGATGTCTACTTTCCATCTATAAAGATCCGTACACATCCAGGTTGGTGGCTTGATATGTTGTTTACCCTCTGGTAATTTAACATAACTATGGAAAATCACCATTTATAGTGAATTTTCCCATGAAACATGGTGATTTTCCGTCTAGTTATGTTAGTTTACCAGGCCGGGTATTAATGTTCTGTCCTCCATTGATGCCACCACAGCGCCTGGACCAAGCCGCACCTGCGGACAGTGACAGTGATTTGTTGGGCGCTCCAACAAGGATTATGGTAAAATTACCCTCTGGTAAATAAACATAGACCCTGAAAATCACCAATGTTTAATGGAAACTAATCTTCGTCCTATTTGCCAGGGTCTATGTTAATTTACCAGAGGGTATATCCACATCATCAAGACAGAGAACTTGGATGAATTTGGTCATTTTCTTGTTCATATCAGTATATATCAGTCATGTCCTGGTTGGTGGTTTGGAACATTTTTTATTTTTCTATATATTGGGAATAATCATCCCAACTGACTAATATTTTTCAGAGGGGTTGAAACCACCAACCAGTGTCATATCACCCAAATTCTGTGGAGATCATTTCCCCTCGTATCTTCTCGTCCTATCGGTCAAACTGCCCAGGCATCGCCGCCGGCCAAGGCGGCATCGGCAGCCACATCTTCCAAGGCGCTGCGGTTGATGGAGGATCCAAATGAACTATAGTCAACCCCCAAAAAAGATAGAAAAGGAGAAGATAATTCACCTTTCGGCATTTGTTTGGGACTGATATATATATAATATACATAATATATATATATATATATCATGTATTATATTATATATATATATTATTATATGCATGTGGGGATGAACATCCAGAACTACCAGCTGTTTCAAGAGTTATAGTGTGGCTTATATACTCCATGTATTTCCATTATATCCCTGCAAAATGGTTGCTGTTTCCTGGCATTTTCGCAGCCAACTGATTTCCAGAATGAAGCTTTGTCTGAAAAATATAGCACCCCCAACCATCATTTGCTGACTTGATGATTGGAAAGTGGTTATGTTTTCCCTATAAAGATGCTATATTTTCCCTCCAACCATATAACAGATTTCTTTTCAGATGCAGGAAAGTCCAAGCTCCTCCCCCTGACGGGCTCATCGCAAGACTTGTGTCACAGCATGGAGCTTGTTAAAGATCAAAGCTCGGCGGTGAAGCGTTCCACCTGGATACGTCTCAACATTTTCCTGGAGTTGCTGAAAGCTGTGGATTTTTGACCATCTGGTTATGACTAACAGTTCGCCATGGAAAGATCCACCATGCTATTAATAGGTAAACCATGTATTTCTATGGGCCATCTATACCATGGCTATGTTAGTCATAACCAGAGGGTACCTCCAATTTATGGCCCTCTGGAATCTCTGGATTTTTGACCTCCTATGGCCACCACTGGGCAAGACGATGACGGAACTTGTTGCGATGACGAAAGCTTCTCGAAGCGTCTGACCGGGCAGCACTTCAGGTGGGAGAGCTGGTGCGAAAGTTGTTATATTGCGAGCATACCCCATTTTCAGGCTAGGCCATATCAATGCAACTGGATTTAACTGATTAGTTGATTTGACGATGATTCAGGGATACAAGTGATGGTAGTTGGTGATTGCACAGCTGGAAATGGTATCTCAAATGCCAATAATATTGCGAAACGATGTTTAATGAAAACTAGACTATCATGGTGTTGTACTTTGCTAGCTAGTTTCATGGATTTTAACGGGATTATGGACTACTGATATGGGAACGCCGCTTGCTACCAGCAGCTGGGATGATGTTTAGAAGTTGAGATCTGACGTTTCGGCATAGTGTATAGCCACCCTGGTTTGGAGATGGCAGAACCCCGAAAGGACTGGAAACACTTCCAAGTTATTTGGTTTCAAAAGCGACTTCAGGGCGTGATCAATATCCGACTGTTTTTTTTGTTTTTGCACCAGCTGGAGCAAGCTGGAGCAGTTCCCTCAGAGGGCCAGATTTGACTTGGCAGGCGCCGACCGAGGCCAAATCTGAGAAGGCGCGAAGTGATGGAGATTTATAGGGGAAATGACCCACGTACTCTTGGGATTTCAGTAGAACTGAGAACAAGTATACCAGGGAGATTGTTTATATTATTATATATATATGGGGTTTAGCTCCACAATCCATTGTCTCCGGGGATATTAAACCATATTATATACACGACTCACTACAAGTAGGGAAAGGCGAGGATACAAATATACAGAACAAGGCTGGGGTCTCACCAACGACAAGATGAAAACCAGATGTCTCAACGAGGATGGCTGGTGGTGTTTTCCGTCGAACAAACCTCAAGACGGTGCGGGTCATCATGGCTGGTGGTTTTCCCAGCAATTCAACATGGAACACATGGAGAAATAAACAAAATGGCTTCCAGTTGGATGATTTTACTGCTGGAGATGTCCTTGGTAGCGGAACAGAAATAATAGAAATCGGTGCTCTCAATTTTCCAATGGCAGCCTGGCTATATTTGATGTTTGTTCGGACAGAACTGGGTTCCAATGATCTCTTGAACCAACCCAATGATAGATCAACTTCAGGCGAATTTTCACCAACAACCAGGATTTTCCCATAGGCTTTCCATCACTGGGATGGGTACCACCAGTTATCATCTGGTAAACTAACATAGCTATTGAAAATTGCCATTTATAGTGGATTTTCCCATTAAAAATGGTGATTTTCCATCGTTATGTTAGTTTACCAGAGGGTAGTTAATGTTCATTGATTAGAAAATTGATTCTCATGATGAAAAAATCCAGCGATAAATGGGTATTCCCATTTATAAACAAACAGCTTGCTATTGAACATGGCCCAATCGAAATAGTGGATTTACCCAGCTATATAGCATGGTGGATCTTTCCAGTTCGTTATGGGAGAGTTTACCAGGCCTGGGATTTCCCATTGATGGAAACCTCCAGGCTGATGGAGCCCCTGATGGTCGAAGCTTCTTGGAGAAGTGGTCGCTTGGTCCATGAGAAGTCCATGATCGGGGCCCTCTAAGGGGGCTACTTAAAATGTTAGAAATAACTTGCTTGAAATCACTATGATGAAAAACTGGGGTTTATAATGGTATATATAATTATATATATATATATATCGGTTTATGGCAGTTACAACTTGCTGGAGGATGGGTGAATAAACAAAATAAACCATAATAAACCAACTTATTCGTCATATTTTAGTAATTAGTTATAACGTATAACATCTTATAATAAACTAGTAGTTAGATTGGTTTATTAACCAACAAACATAACTGCGGGTGCCCCTTCTTGTAGATAATTTGCATCACATTCCATGATGTTTCGAAGCAAGGATCGAAGCAGATCTGGCGAAGGGTGGAAGATGCGAGAAGCTCAAGGAGAAGGCCCATTTATGGGCCATTTATAGTGGATTTTCCCATTAAAAATGGTGATTTTCCATAGCTATGTTAGTTTACCAGAGGGTATGGAAAACTATATGGCCATATGGGATCCGCGTAGGGTTTTATGTACTTGCAGATGTTCGTCATGAAAACGATGGAAAACTATATGGCCATAACCCATAGGATCCATGGTGCTGCTATATATGGTAACATTTACCATCAATATACCCCAAATGTTAGCATATATACCATACATGGATCCTATGGGTATGGAAAACTATATGGCCATAATTCAATAGTTTTTACCTATATTAAATATGGTGTCCCAAATACCTTTGACTTCGAGTAAATCATTCAGATCCATTTGCCAAACATGTCCAGAAATACCAGGAGAAACACATGAGAACTAAAACTGAGAGATTCACTGAGAGATTCTAGTTCCAGAGGTTCCATTTTTTTTTCAGGCTATGGTGGATGATATGCATGATCGTAGCTGATTCAAACATCAAATCTGAATCACCCACTACATACACCAGTTCTATCCATTTCCTCGGCGCGGGAAATGAGTCTACTGTATAAAGCTGGCCACTGTTTGCCAGCGAGTATTTGCAAAGATTCACAAGAACTTTAGCTATGATGCCTGTATTTGGCAGTTAAGCCTTAAGCAAGCTTATTGGAGGTTGGATGTAGTTGGCAACATGAACACAGCGTAAGCCTCGATCTGGTTGGCTAAATTGGTCAGTGTTCAGCAATGTTCAGCAACTTCAGTATGTTTTTTAATGAAGACATCGTATAGCCAACCCAAATCAACTTCCCAAGGGGGATTAAGATTTGGAGTTGGTAATAAGATCTGTTATGAGTACATCCTTCATGGTTGGTTTGATTGCGATAAACCTTGATGAACATGTTGATTATATAGCCACCAGGTCACTTCCTGCAATCAAAACATGGGTTTGTCTGAAAATAGTTGTACCCCTAAATCCACAGGATTTATCATCATTTTCCCAATTAAAATAGCCATTTAAGGGATCATTTGGGGATACCCGGCCTGGTAAACTCTCCCATAACTAACTGGAAAGATCCACCATGCTATTAATTAATGGGTAAATCCATGTAAATCGCCATGGCTTCAATAGCTATTTTGACAAATTACCAGAGGGTATCTCCCATTCATATCCCATAGAAATAGATGGTTTACCCATTAAAAATGGCCATGGCTTCAATAGCTAACTGTGAAATTACCAGAGGGTACTGATTGGAGGCCATCAAGCCATCAAACACATCAAGCCATCAGTCACTCCTCCCATTTCCAAATGGATTGGAGGCCTTGATGTATGTGAAACGCCAGGTCTTGACCCGCTTTCCGCCGGAACCCAACGGCTGGGAATCTCAGCGTGGCACCGGCAGATGCACCTGGCAGCCTGGGAGATGTTTCAGGGTGGTTGGGATAGTTGGGATATGCATCAGGTAAGTCAACTAAATAGATGATGTTCCCATTCAAAACCTCCATTTATAGATGATTTTCCCATTTAAGTTCGATATAGATCATCTATACATTTCTGATTGGTGGTTTGGAACATGACTTTTATGACTTTCCATATAGAATGTCATCATCCCAACTGACGAACTCATGTTTTTCAGAGGGGTAGGTATACCACCAACCAGTAGTGATAATAGTGTGAAAACGTATTATAGTATAAATTGATAGTTATTAAGTTATGTATACGTGAAAATAGTGTCTTTGGGGTTTGTAAGTGGCCAATTCAGACTTAAATATGGTAAAAACATGTAAAAATCGATTGATAAACACAGCTAAAACACGTTCAAATTGGCTCACCAATGCTTATAATTGGCAGTTGGAAATGGTTTAACCTCAGTGCCTAGCCTCTTACTGGCTGGGATACAGGGCGCCATCCTACAGATCATGTTCTTCAGATGCGGTGTCGAATGGCCAGAACGAGGGTGTTGATTGCTTTTAAAGCAGCCCGTGATCCATGAGTTTTTTTAAAGTTTCTTTCCCAAAGTCAAAGGACTGAGATAGTTGTCCTTTTGTAGTCACAAATGGCATGATTGGTATGGAACTCAGCCCCATGTTTCACGGTAAAATCCTAAATTTGGCTTTGCCTGAGAATAGGGTATCCCCAAAATCCATTGCTTGTATTTGCTGGTCATAATTTTCCCTATATACAGTACAGTAAATGGCCATATACAACTATAGTCAAACTGAGTTTTGCCGTTGTACCCCATTTTTGAGACACACCCATACAGGCCCATACAAACAAACACTGGGATCTCCTTAAGCAGCTTAGCCTCGTATGGCGCCACGCGCCAAAAACGAGGCTATTTGCACATCGGTCATGCCAAATCCATCATGATCAACTTCGGCCTGGCCTACAAGCGCCCAAGGGCGGAAGCTGAAGCGGAAGAGAAGCTGGGGGATGCCATCGTGAAATATGTGAGAAATCCATGGAATATATCCTCTGGTAAACTAACATAGCTATTGAACATGACCATTTTTAATGGGAAAATCCACTATAAATGGCCATTTTCAATAGCTATGTTAAATTACCAGAAGGTATATCAATTATTTAAGCACGGAATATGTGGAAATTGTTTTACAAACTGGTGATTTTAAAGGACGGCAACCTGATATGTCAATGGTTGTCACTAGATCGATATAAGGAAAACCATGGGTAACCTGTTTTGAAAATGGTCTGCAACTTTTGGATGTTCCACATCTATGTAGAAAATTGCTGGAGGCTTTAGGGTTTCAATATGCTTTGATTCTCCAATCCTTGAAGCGGTGTTGGGCACTGACCAGTTTCAAACTGGGGCCACCATTAATTAAGCCTGCTTGATCCTGATTGCCATTTCAGAATGCGAAATGAGCCAATGTTTTTAATGACATACATACATATACATACCCTATGGTAGTTTAACGTAGAAATGGAAATTGGCCAATGTTTTTTCGTTTACTTTTTTTTACCTTTCAAAACGGATGATTGTCCACAGTTATGTTAAATTCCCAGCAGGTATTAACCAATACTGTAGTCCATGAATATCTCATGATTCATGAATATGCCATCACACATCACCATAAAATCCACTACATCTCGTGATCCGATTGAATCCTGCAATTTGCAGCGGCCACTGTAGCCATCATGAGACTATGATTTGTCCATCGTTGCTGAAAACTACAAAGTGTTCACTCAACATGTACTCTCTTGTAGCTTCTTACAGCTGGAATTTCTCATTTTTTATAGGAATACCATCGAACTAAGTGGGCCATACCATAGCAGATAGCAAACTGTTGAATTAGATTGAATGATCAGATGCCATGATCAGATGCCATGATAATCTCTGGTGTCTCCAGGGAACATTTGCAGTTCGGGTGTTGTTTTGCTAACAACTGTAGATCTAAGCACGTGGCCCCTGTTGCAGAGGTCAATGCCCCATGACTTGGGGAGTTCAAACATTACCCTGTGGTAAGTTGTTACGGTCTGCCATGGAACATAGGCCATTTATAGATGATTCAATATGATGTGCCTGTATTTCCTATTAGCTATACGTATATATATTATATGAACAAAAGTTCTGATTTTCCATAGTTATGTAACAAATTACCAGAAGGTACCCAGCAGTATATGGTTCTTGGTGTCGTGACTCCTTTTTTTGTACGCCAAGGTGATGTTTATTGAGCAGCCAATACTTCCCACTGGTTAATTTCATCATATTTCATCCAGAGGTAGCTCTTCAACGACAAGTCGTAGGCCAAAAAGATCCCTACCAAAGATTGAACCATTCTTTACAACTATATACATCTGGGTAAATTATAACGACCTCACTGCGACCTCACTGGATTCATGGTTAGTAAGGGAAATCATCCCCAAATGGCCTTAATTCAGGTTAGTGAAATATTTTAATTTACCCATATATATATACTGTATATATAGTTGAGTGACATTGTACTTTTCTCAGCCCGAAACGATGTGTGAAGCTGTCACCATCGACAATTGCTGCACCCAGGTACGGTGGCCAGTGCAATTTACGCTTTGATGACACCAATCCTGACACAGATTCTTAGAAGAAAGTTGTGGTTTGATTATTGGATTACAATAGATTACATACTATATATTTATGCATATTATATATATATATGTTATGTATACGATATATATATATCATATATATATATATATATATATTATACATATATACATATGTATTTATAGAGTATAGTGAATGAGCAATGATACGTTAGATGAATCGGCCAGGGCCCGGAACATAAAGTCACCTGCAAACTTACATAATGTCCCCTGAAACATGGTCTGGAAGATGATGTTCTGCACGTGGAAGATACAGTAGTGCCTGCCATATGTGGGTTCCATGCGAGTGCTCAGTGGTTTTAATTTACCCTCTGGTAATTTAACGTAGCTACTGAAAATGACCATAGAAATAGTGGATTTTCCCATGAAACATGGTGATTTAAACCATAGTTATGTAAACGTTTACCAGGCCGGGTATACTCTTCAGCCCTTCGATCGTCTCACATCGAAGGATTTATACGTTGGATTCGCGTGGATTGTCCAGCCATCTTTGATGAAGCCAGAGTACACCCCTTTATCATGTGACACCATGAAGGAATAGATATTATACTATAATAATATAGATATAGATATAGTTAGTATAGATATAGATATAGAATATACTATAATAGCTATATCTATACTAACTATATCTATATCTCAATATATGGGGATTGGTCAAAACCAATAGTACCCCTGTAATTAGTTCACATCAAAATAGCTGGGTTAAAATGGATGTGAATAACCCCCTAAAAATGGTATAGGTATTGATCCATACCCATATGTCGCGATATCAAGTCTCAAAGCCCAAGTCGTTCCTCGGAGTTTGATGTACAAAATTACTTGACACGTAGCCAAAATTCTTGCCCTGCTCAACCAAAAGAACTGCGGGATATTTGGCTGCGGCTATGGTTATAGCAATATCTGATTGGTGGTTTGGAACATGTTTTATTTTTCCATATATTGGGAATAGTCATCCCAACTGACGAACTCACATCATATTTTTTCAGAGGGGTAGGTATACCACCAACCAGATATGGTCTTAAATTTGGAAATGTGGTGAGCCTTGGTCGTGGAAAAATCAAAAATGCTGCTGCTGGATTTCCGAGAGCCTCCTCCTGTAAAGATGTGTAGAGGTTGCAGCTGTTTATTTGGGGGGTGCATGGTCTGGTTGTGTTTTCCCTTCAGGGCAACTGATAAGATTGAGATGATTGAAGGATGGTAGGTGTATACTCCTGTATGTTGTAACCTCAATGATAAACAGATGTGTGTCATTTCTTTTTACAATTACTCAGACCCTTGATAAGAATCCCCAAACTCATGGGTATATTATTATGGTATAATATATATATATATATAATTATATATATAACTATATATATATGTAACTATATATATATATATATTACTCATGTGTTCTATATTTTTCTAAGTGTTTGAGGGTCTATAGGGTACCCACCCAAATCACCTCCAATCAATCCCCCAATTGGATCCAATTGGGATGACTATCCCGCTGAAAAAAAGGAAGAGACTGAGTACGTGGAAGCCATTCAGGAAGACGTGGCCTGGGTTTGCCAGGCTCGGAATCATTTTAATAAAGTAATAGTAGTAGTAAGACTTGGTATTAGTAGTAGTATTATATGGTAAGTTCTATAATAGTAATAATAATCACAATGGTAATGATAATGATGATAATATGATCATCATTCGCATATGAATACATATGTTCATAATCTAAAATAGGTATACAGTCTGACTGCGATGTCTCACCCCAGCTACCCCAAACCATTCGATGGAGGCCTTGAACATGGAGAAGATGAAGAAGGGCGGCAAACCCTGGAAAGATGAGGTCCTCTATGCCAGCCACTGGGTTTTAAAAAAAGGCCCTGAAAAAATGGCCATGGTCACAGAGGTTCCCAAGACATGGGGTACAATGGGGTGCCATCTTGGTCAATGATCTAAGTCAGAGTCTAAGTGATTAGTCAGATCACGTTTCTGTGAAGTCGATCCTTGGTGTATCTATCAATCCCCGATGTTTTTTTTCATGGATGGATTTTTAATCGATTCAAGTACTACAATGCACCGGATAGATCTCTCTTCAGAATCCATGGACCTTTCACCATACATCATGACCACCCATGGCATCCTATGGCGCAGATGGGGAGGACCCAGCACTAGAACCCGAAACATGAAACCATGTTGGCAAAGTCAGGGATCAAAATTGAAGTCTCAACAGCCCTGGATCGGCTGCAGTGACATCCACTGATCAAGGGAGTACAGTGCGAGAACTCACCAAATAGAGCCCCTTGAGTTTTTTCAAAATATCAACAAGTGCTCCAGAAATCTCCAGTAGCCAAGGGTTCCAAGATGTTCCAAGATTCAATCGATAATGGCTTAGGTGATTATTTCCAGCAGATGTACGACTTTGCCATTGATCTCATCAAGCCTTCCCGGCATGCTTCTGGATGGAGATCTTGGACACCCAGAGGATGGTTTGGTGTGTCCATAGGGACGTGACTATCATATCCAGCTGGAAGGATTATCATATCCAAACACGTGAAAATTCATATCCTGATTATCATGTTTGGTGTGTCCAGCGTGTCCATATTAGAAGCTGGAACATGCTGGAACTATTTTATTATTTTGGTCTGGAGAACTTCTGGAGAACTTGCCCATGAACTTCCCATCCCACCGAGAGAATGAAGCTCTCGAAAGGGTTCCAGTGTTCGCCCAAGTGCAGGGGGACTATTCTGTAGTGCAGATTAGCAGAGATTCTCCATTGACAGGGGATTGTCCTATTGGTAGCAAGTGAAAACGGGGAAAAAAACCTGCCTTGCCAAAGCGGAAAAATGATGGTTTAGATGATGATTCACCGGTAGATTTCAAGGTGCCCTGGGTATTTTCAGACCAAACTCCTGTGGTTTTTTGCTTTTCGGCCGTGGAAACGCCGTTGACCCGGTCGGCTACCAGCATTTGCTGAATGACCTGTTGTATTCGGGTGAAATAGCCACCATTTTGATTAACGGACATTGATATGTGTGTCGGGTAACGGGTATCTAGCTAAGAATCAAACATCATGTCATATTAGATATGTTTATATAGATATATTATAGATATATTGATTATATATATATATATACATATGTTGTTTCTAATTATATATATATGATATGTATATATATATATATATATCATATGTATAATATGTATGTATATATTCTCGGCTCGCCAGGCATGGCAAGGCTTACGTGGATTCGCAGACCCCCGAGGAGGCTTGTTTGTTTTGTTCCAAAAGCCATCAAAAAAATAGAGATGTTTAGGCCGTGTTTTAAGTGGTTTATGCTTAAATCTGAAGGTTCAACAATGTCTAAAACCTAGGTTTTGGAGCAACAGATACTGTCATATGGAATCAAGAACCCCTGGTATCCACAGGCGTTGGCAGAAGTCAACTTTTCCAGTGAGGTGCGCAAAGAACTACAAGCAATCACTTGCAAATGCAAAAAACACATAATTACAGAGCAAAAAGATAGCTGCACCACATCCTAGAAGAATGTGTGGACTTTGCATCTTGGAATAGAATATACAACATCAATAGATGATAGATGGTTAGTTTAACAATGGTGATGTATAACTTCTGTTGCTAAGTGCATTTGATATGAGATAGTGGTTTCTTCATGAACCTGCTTAACTGGCAACAACAAACACATGACAAAATGCACCAATAAACGGATGCAGAAACATTATGGATTAACAAACGTCGGCACCTATGGGCACGCAACGGAGGCATATATACGAACATCATAAGGGGGTTCCCTATAAATGGGGATCCCCCAAAATGAATGGTTTAAAATGGAAATTCATATTTTACCCTCTGGTTATTTAACATAGCCACGGAAAATCACCATTTTTTTCATAGGTAAACCATCTATTTCTATGGGCCATGGCTTCCATGGCTATGTTAAATAACCAGATGATAAAATGGTTGACAACTGGGGGTAGCCCCATTTCTGGACCCCTCCATGGTCAAAAATGACATGGTTTGCCTCGCTGCGGAGCGCAGTACGTCCAGCCACCGGCCCCGATTAAAAGATGGTTCGTGTCACCAATTGAGCCATTACCTTGGTTGATTGGTTATAGATTACCATGGAATTGTATTATGGAATTAATTATACTAAAAATTGACCATAATACCATGGCTTATATCAATTAATTTTTGATTCTATGGAATTGTACTACCATGGCTTATTTGAGATTATTTTAATGGCTCAATTCTGTCGGATAGACATGGATAGAATAGGTATAGTTACTAGCTGTGGAGCCGGTGATTGCTTCAAAGTTTGGTACCTCTGTAGCACCACTCAGCTGCACCTGTAAACCTTGCGCTTGAATGGTTTCCTAGCTTTATTACCATAAATGGGGAAAAAAATAGCCGACCAAAAACCAAAATATCTACCCTCTGGCAATCAAAGTAATCAAACATGGAAAATCCATATTTCATATAGATCAATAAATTCCCTATGAAATATGGAAACACCATCTGTAGAGGATCTTCAATATTCTTCAACTGCTACGTTTTTTTTCGGCGAAACGTTCCATCTTTTTTTTTCCGATAGAAATACCCAGATTCGCCATGGGTAAAATCACGGCTGATCTCAATGGATTGGTTTAAGGGAAAATCTTAACCGGAAACCATCGATTTTCCCATGAAATATGGGGCTTTCCTGTATATTTTCCCTTAAACCAATCCATTGATGATCTCATCAGGTGCAAAAGAACCGCGGAGGAGGTCCCAATAACCTGCCAGGGGTGTCTCGGCCCAGCGAAAGCGGCGGTGTGGCTTTCTGGGGGTGAGGTATGTTGAGGTCCCAAAAAAAAGGCTGAGTGGTTAAAGCCGTTGTGGATGCTATGTGATAAAAAACATATATAGAAAGTATATGAAAGTATATATATATTATATAGTAAATAGTAAATAGTCTTAGATAATATTGAGATCATATTACCGATTACATACCCTTGAAAAGAAAAACATAAACAAGAAAGTATCCCCATGTTCATCCATGTTCGCTCAGACACACACCTATGACCTATGATGTATTGTAAATCATGTAGCCAACAGATGTTGGTCATCTGACCGATAAAAACTAAGGTGAGACCCTGGATGGTTACCTTCTAACTGGGAACTGGCTTAGCAGCTAGATATGGGGCTGAGTCTCTTAAAAGACCGAGTGAATCACTGAATCTGTGCTGCGTGCATCCACATCATTCGTCAATATTCGTCAGGACCACTATAGAGTTATTTCGATGAATCCTCGAGTATAAATCATCAGTATCCATCTTCCAAAGGAGCAATCTTCAAACCGTGTGTCATTCTTCATGCCTGAGAATGGGATTCCCATGAGGCTCAATCCAGTCACAATGAGCCAGGTAGTACAACACTCTGCTGTTGGATGATCATCCAGCTATCACCACAGCTATCACCAATTCTGGTTGGTGCTTTGGAACATTTTTTTTATGACTTTCCCATCATATTGGGAATGGAATAATCATCCCAACTGACGAACTCCATCATTTTTCAGAGGGGTGGCGAAAAACCACCAACCAGAATTGTTCTTAGCTACTTGTCACATGGTTGATATGTTGATTGTCTTTTAACTGTCCTGGTGTTTGAGCATTTTTTCGAACAAAGATGTTCCCCATAGAAAATTTCCATTTCGCTCCATTTACGAAATATGTGTTCATATTACAACCCAGTTGATTTCCCAATGTTAATTACCATTCATGTCACTCCATTTCTTCATTAATCCACATATTAAAACATATTAAAAGCCCATTTAGATCATATCATCCCAGAAATGGATTAAATCACTTTGTGGTTTTATGGATAAAACATACATGTTTTCCACAAACTGATGATTTGTCCCATAATATGGGTTTAAAACATATAATCCCATTATCCCAGAATTTTTCATCTTCAGTTTGTGGGTTGATCCCCCGCATCTTCCGTTTGAAGTTTCGGGTTTCGGTGGCAGGTGGACTCGAAGTTTCGGAACCGCAGTGTGGAGGAGAACTTGAAGCTCTTCCAGGACGATGGGTGATGTTGACCCTTAGAGGGACCCAATTTATATGTAGAAAACAACGAAAATTGTGTGCGTCTTACCTCGCAAGTTTGGTAGTTGTACCATGTTTTAAGATGTTTATGGGTACGAAGATCTAGGTATGTGAATGATAGGAATATATAATTGAAACATAAACCCATATTTTTTTGACAAGATTCCAAGTACCTCTTGAAGTACCCTCTTTGAAGTATCCTCCTGCAAACAAACATGGTACGAGAATAATCATAGGTACGATCATATTAGGGTATAATAATCATAAGATACAATTAAAATAACTTTAAACAATGAATAGAAACATGAATGATTATGAAATTATTACATATCTTTGAGATTCAAATTTCATCAGTAACAATAATACATTGCTGTAGTTTTTGCGAGGCGACTATCCAGTGGTTAAGAGGGAACGCTCTGGATGGTTGTATCCATATTCCCTGAAAAAAGGGGGATCCAAGAAACTCCAATCAGAGTTTCCCAACATATAATAAGAAAACAACGCATGTAGAAAGATGGGGTTATCCGTTACATTACATACGGTTTGAGAATTATTGGTAAGGTTAAGGGCATAGAAGTCTGAAAGTTCATGTGAAACAACACACTTTGAGGTGGATTGACATTCCCAAACACCAGGATTCAAGTTGCAAGAACTTCGAAACGACGGAATGATAAACCACAAACGGTGATCTGAGCAAGATAAGCACGTGTCAAAAATGAACATGAGCCAAGAGAATCGGGAATTTAATGGACAAAAAGCAGGAGTTCTTAGATCCCCTGCGTAGTGAATGGGTTATATCCCACTGTTAACCAGTTAACGAACTCCATGGTCCATCTAAGTGCTCTTCTTATATTGGGGCGCATACACCCGCTCCAACAGATTGACACTCATTGGACGGGATAGTTCTGTACACTGTAAGATTGGGCCATTTAGCCAGATGCCCGCGCGGGTGTGAGGATGTGTTGCCAACAATTTGGGTCAAAAACTGACTTGGGCACTCATTCCAAGGGCCAAAAATATCCAATAATGTGGGGTGGGTTTGTCTGAAGATATGGAACCCCCGAATTTGACGATTAGTCATCATGTTCCCAGTTTAATGGCCATAAGTTTCACAACGAGTTTGGACAAGAACTACCACGGTTCTGGCAGATCGTGCTTGTGTGGCTGGCGCACGGCTGACAGATTCCACAGCCAGACAGATTCCAAGTCGGGGGATGCGTCAAAACCTATCATTACCCTCTGGTAAACTAACAGTTATGGTGGTTTAATGGGATTTAATGAGGGTTTATGGTGGTTTAATGGGATTTAATGGGATTTACCCTCTGGTAAACTGTCCCATAACTATGGCAAGATCCACCATTTTCAATGGGTAAATCCACTATTTCAATGGCCATTTTCAATAGCTTTTTGTCAAATTACCAGAGAAACTAACAGTTTGGAATATTACTAGATACCCTCTGGTAATTTGGGATAGGTAATTAACAGTGGTAATTAACAGTGGTAACAATATTACCAGAGGGTATCCCATTTTGGGATTACTATCCAGTGGTAACAATATGTTACAATATTGTTGGATTATCCCATTAATATACGGCGTATCCCTTTTTTTTACTGGAATATTACTGGATACCCTCTGGTAATTTGACAAAAAGCTATTGAAAATGGCCCAGTCGAAATAGTTGATTTACCCATTAATAGCATGGTGATTTTCCATAGTTATGTGACAGTTTACCAGAGGGTATACAATATTATGTGGATTTTTGTGGAATAGACATCCATCAACCAGACATTTGTTTCGGGTACCTAGACCAGTGGCCAATCTCAGGACTCAGGGCAAGGTATCTTTCACGGCACGTGCTTTTTGTTCAGTCCTCACGACGTGAAAAGACAGACATTTTCAGACTACATGATTGATATCTCATGATATATTGAATATGTCGTATCCAATATAAATAAATTATATATATATAACAATATATATATATAACAATATATATATAACAACATATTGAATATATTTATATTGATATAACTATGGTATTAGATCATAAGATATTGTTGATATTCCATGATTATCCCCATCCTCATGTATCGATCATGGACAGCGGACGTGTTATATCGTTATCTTTAAGATATTTGATGAGATTTCCATATTTTAATGTCCATGGTCCATTATCATATATATATAT
>Ga0126342_10006017_pt1 | contig 21375 bp, 20 predicted proteins | sample Cyp1metagenome_FD_92528 | JGI IMG/M metagenome (GOLD analysis project Ga0126342, IMG submission 92528) | Coral microbial communities from Lord Howe Island, Old Settlement Bay, Australia - Cyphastrea 1 metagenome | ecosystem: Host-associated > Invertebrates > Cnidaria > Coral ... | reverse complement strand
TCTTCACAGAAGAAAAACCTGCTATGGAATCCTGTTCCTGCCATCATTAATCCGTCTTGGGTTGCAAAGCTGGACCACTGTTTGAAACCAACCGCTGTTGGGGATCTACGTCGGCTTATTTTAAGATTTGGCACTTTTTTTCTTAAAAAAAAGAACCTACCAATTTTTATTCTGTCAATTCCTGGGATGGGAAGATATTATTTTTAGGGTTCCCTCAAAATATATGGGTGTTTCTACAGATTGGAACCGTTCCATGGTTTTGGGGATCCCCTATTCTGAGAAACACCCGTGTGTGTGTGTGTACATATGTATATATATATATATATTACACTTGTTTTGATTCGCGAATAACTTGTCAAGCTTTAGATTTCAACCATCTATGTTTTGGAGCGGAATGAGATTAGAGAACAAGACTCTCAAGGGGGGGATATCAACCTGCTACAACCTTTGTTCGAATTGTGCTAAAAACCCACAGAATCACTAGATATTCAGCGCATATTCATTGGATATCACCACGACATCAAGGGACGATATGTGCCCACCTGAAATTGGATCATTGTGATGGATACTTTGGGTCCAACTGGTCGGAAAAAACACCATTGCCGCAGCACCTGACAGACTTGTGGATTTGAAGAATTTCCAATGGCGAACCACTTCTTCCATCCTGACCTGACGTCCGGACTAGGGGGACATCTATCCAACATGGACATTTCACGATTTCGGACATCACCATTGTCATGGGTAAAACAAAACGAAGTCAACTTTAACGACGGATCATTTTTCAGTAAGACGACAAACAAAAAATCCGCGGTTTCCGCAACGTCGCCGCGCCACAAGGAGATGCCGTCCTTTCAGCACAGCTACCAGGTGTTGGGCTCGTTGACGCAGATGAAGATGATCCCCATGAAGGCCACCAGAGGTCTTCGGCATCTGGGACCTGGTTGGGAATGTGAAAAACCAGTGATGACATGTGGAAGATCCCGATTGGTCTGGAAGGACTTGACCCTCATTTTGACTGCGCCAAGGAACGTCTTTGAGTATTCCACGCGCTTTGGGCTGCAAAGCTACGAAACCTTCCAGTTTGTTCGTGACAACGACCGGGATCAGACCATCTACCCTGCGAGGCTTTGCCGTGTCGCACTGCTTTGGACATCTCAGAATTCTCAGATATCTCTGGCTGTTTCGCAGGACGATGCCGAAAAGTACCAGTGTGCCGGTGGGGGACCCTAGGTGGTGGTCCCTTGTGATACATTCATACTATTAAGTTGCATTTATGCTGATGATTGATGACAACTACAATTTCATATGATTGAACATGGATACTATCAATACTTTCAACATTCTTAATAGCAGATACATGTTATAGATACTGTAAATACAAAAAAAGTAAACTTTGAACTTGATGACTCATTCCATTATATATATATAATTATATATATAATTATATATATATATAATTATATATATACATACTATTCATACCAAAAAGCCACCAAAACGTGCAGTTCCAGGGGCTCACAGCACCATCTCAACGCCTTTTAAGGTGCGAGGCCCCGATGCGGCTGGCAGTAAGAACTTCTTCGCAGTCAGCGGACGGCAGGGAGAGCGGCTGCAATTGCGCCTGGAGGTGTGGAAGATGAATGATCCATGGATTGGTTTAGGGGAAAATTTACAGGAACCCCCCATATTTAATGGTAAAAAAACATGGTTTCCTGTAAATTTTCCCTTAAACCAATCCATTGAAATGAACATCACAAGCCCCAAGAAGATAGACCAAATCCTATGAACATCACTTTTTTGAGCAATGAAATCCTGTTATACTGATGATTCTTGGGGTATTACATTGACAATTATGTTACTTTTCCATCTTTATTGGGGCTTACTGCAAGTTGCAATGACTGGTGGTGGAATGTGCCCATGTGCCCAGATCGCAGCAATCGATCCAGGTGGCTGATGGACATGTGGTGGTCTCTGCCATTGTTTCATCCGCCACCCGTACCTGGCACAGCCAAGAGGCAGGCGCTGTGCCGCTGTCCTCAGGGATGTCCAAATCTCAAACGCCTGGCAGGGGCGAAACCGTCGCCGCTACTATGTGGCAGGCCGGTAGAATTGTTCGAAACGGTTTCTGGGACAGTTCGCTGCAAATGGTGGGTTTTCCGCAAAGTGCAGGGCATTTCTGACTTGGAGGCAACTGGGCGGAGCGCGGGATTTTGATGAGCCAAGACTCGGAGAATCCCGACAGGCGCGCCTGGCAGAAGGGTGAAATGCCTTGCATTTCTTGTGGTTGAATATTTGATGCTCTGATTTGGGATGCGCACATTTTCATAGAAGCCATTGATGGAAAAATGGGGTGCGGTGTGGTTCATCATTTGCGAATGTCCCTCGAGAGATCGATGACAGGTACTGGGCAAAGATGACGATGGCTCCTTGGGCCAGAAATATGTTGGTGAGTCAGCTTGCTGAGCATCGCCAATTCGGCTTTTCCAAGAGCGATCTCTTTTTCAGGGTTTGTCTCTGGTTAAGTATCATTTTTCCTATAAACATGGCCACAAGGCATGGGTTCACCCCTCATTTTCAGACAGCCGTATTCGAATGAAACCGCAGCGGCTTGGTTTGAGCACAGTTGATCTTCCTGGCCAAGGCTTCTAGATCTGGCCGTGCTGAGTTTCAGATTTGGATGGATGAGGAGCGCAGCACCGCACTGCCGCACTTCCCAGCCTTTTCTTCCCCTCTTTGGTAGAAATTCATGTCGAAGATAGCTTTTTGTATCTTCTTCTAGTGGTCTGTTGATTGAAGGAAACACTTCGGTGGCGCTAGAAACTCACAAGAAGTGATGTCCATCAGGTCGAATTGGTGACTGGTGGGTGACCATGGTTTACCGAGGGATGCGTGGAATTACCAATGGAAAAGGGTTTCTACTTGAAATCCCAGTCATTATACGGTAGTTTCTCTCAGTATTTTGTCAGCAACTCCCCCTAATTTCCTTCCTCTATCAGTGAAACACCTTACAAAAACAGATTCGTCCAGATCTTGAAAACACATCAGCAGATCTAGAAAATTCCACCAACCCACCAACATCACCAACCCACCAAGCCATACCCTCTGGTAATTTAACATAGCTATTGAAAATGATCATTTATAGTTACTATAGTTGATTTACCTATTATAAATGGTGATTTTCCATAGCTATGTGACAGTTTACCAGAGGGTATATAACCATAGACAATTTTGGTATAGGATCCACTATAGTTATAACTATAGTTATGAAATCACTATTATAGTTAACTCTACCCTATTATGAAATAACGCCCACTTTTCAAAGCTCCATGGCTCGTTGGGATCCGCAGGATCCGCATCGCGCCCTCTTTCCGGAGGCACCCAACAGCAGCAGCGGCGGCTGCATGCTGGCTGGGCCTGGCGTCTCTGTGGCCTGGCTTCATCGCCGATGAAAGGATGGAAGTTATGGGAAGTTATGGTGATTTAGTGGTGATTTAATGGGATTTAATGTGATTTAGTGGGATTTAATGGTGATTTAGTGGGATTTAATGGTCATTTTATGGGATTTAATGGGATTTAATGGTGACTTAATGGGATTTAATGGGATTTAATTGTGATTTAATGGTGAATTAATGGTGATTTAACGGGATTTAATGGTTTTTAATGGGATTTAATGGTGATTTAATGGAATTTAATGGTGATTTAATGGTGATTTAATGGTGATTTAACGGGATTTAATGGTGATTTAACGGGATTTAATGGTATTTAATGGTGATTTAATGGGATTTAATGGTGATTTAATGGGACTTCATGGTGATTTAATGGGATCTAATGGTGACTTAATGGTGATTTAATGGGACTTAATGGTGATTTAAATGGGATTTAATCGTGATTTATTGGTGATATAATGGTGATTTATTGGTGATTTAATGAGATTTAATGGGATTTAATGGGACTTAATGATGATTTAATGGGATTTCATGGTGATTTAATGGGATTTAATGGGATTTAATGGGATTTAATGGGACTTAATGGTGATTTAATGGGATTTAATTGTGATTTAATGGGATTTAATGGGATTTAATGGGATTTAATCGTGATTTAATGGGATTTAATCGTGATTTATTGGTGATATAATGGGATTTAATGGGATTTAATGGGATTTAATGAGATTTAATGGGACTTAATGATTATTTAATGGGATTTAATTGTGATTTATTGGTGATATAATGGGATTTAATGGGATTTAATGAGATTTAATGGGATTTAATGGAATTTAATGGTGATATAATGGGATTTAATGGGATTTAATGGGATTTGATGGGACTTAATGGTGATTTAATGGGATTTAATGATGATTTAATGGGATTTAATGGGATTTAATGGTGATTTAATGGGATTTAATCGTGATTTAATGGGATTTAATTGTGATTTAATGGTGATTTAATGGATTTAATGGGAATTTAATGGTGATTAAATGGGATTTAATTGTGATTTAATGGTGATTTAACGGGATTTAATGGTATTTAATGGGATTTAATGGTGATTTAATGGAATTTAATGGTGATTTAATGGTGATTTAATGGTGATTTAACGGTATTTAATGGTATTTACTGGGATTTAATGGGATTTAATGGTGATTTAATGGGACTTCATGGTGATTTAATGGGATCTAATGGTGATTTAATGGGATTTAATGGGACTTAATGGTGATTTAATGGGATTTAATCGTGATTTAATGGGATTTAATCGTGATTTATTGGTGATATAATGGGATTTAATGGGATTTACCATCTGGTTCTGACTAACATAGCCATGGAAAATCCCGAAAATAAATGGAGGTTTCTAGCTGGGAAAATCATCTATAAATGGGCCATTTTCCATGGCTATGTTAAATGGTAGCATTCATATACTGTAAAGCTATATAGCTATGCTGGCTATGCTATAGAATGCTATAGATATCCGAACTGTAGATGTATAGATGTATATATGTATAGACTGTATAGATCTACTATAAATCTATCATATCCTATACATGTTCTAGCAAGTAGAACTATAGATCTATCTAAAAAATATATATAGACCAGTTATGAACATGCTTGTTATGGTGATCCACATATGTGTATATACATATATATATATATGTATAGATACACTCATATAGATGGGCAATGTATATATATATATATATATACGTACTACGTATATTATGGAATGTTATAGAATGTTCTTGAACATGATTGTGTTGAGCTGCGTAATTTCGAGCTAAGTGTTTCAAGGGATGCTGGCTATGGTGATGTAACCATTAAAAATGGTGATTTAAGCAGGAGATGGTGGGAGGTCATAGGGAAACAAACAGGGATATCATCCAGCGACACGGCTGGAATCCTGGTGAATCTTAGGGGCATCCCAAAATGGCCGAACAAAACTCGGGTTTGTGAATTGCCATGATTTATCCACATAGACATACACACACACACCTATATATATATGTATATATATATATATATGTATATATGTATATATATATATATTGTCAGGAGTTCGCTGAACCCTTCTGATCAATCCATGGGGTCAGGTTGAACCAACACATGTTTCACAATGGGGCCCGTAGCTGGGGCCCGAGATCTCGTAATTTTTCAGCTTCGAGTCAAAACGTGTTGCGACATGTACCTTGATATCCTTGATCCATCTTGGGTTGGTGACACTTCGTGCGGTTGCCTGGAATCCTGAAGTATATAAATATATATATATAATGATTATAATGATGATAACAATGATAATTAAAAAATCATAATGATAGCAAACAAAAATATGTATATCATCAATACCTATAAGTACGAATTTCAGGGGATGAACATCCAAAACTACCAGCTGTTTTTTTGAGGTGAGCAGCAGGTGTATGGGGTTTTGACCGATACCCATGCATGAATAATTATTACATAATATAATACTATATATCAAAATATGTTATATACACAAAAATTATTGCATGTATGTATATATATATATGATATATATATAGAACGATAATGTATCCAACCATAAATCGCAGTAAAACATACATGTTTCTTGTTGGAAAACGGCATCTTAGATTATCCCTTGTGTGACCCTGAAATTTTCAGAGCAATGGGTTGGATGGCCTTTTTACCGGGCAAAAAAGTGGACCTTGATTGACATGGTGTGAGGATTCGTTGGCCTTTGAATTGATGTGTAAGCAAGGTATAAATGTTACAGGATCTGGCATCAGACAGAGTATTTGGAGTTTCTTTTCTTGTGGCCACCAAAATTGTGAGACCAAACAATGGATCCACCAATTGTAGGCACCAGTTCCTCGTACCTTTCCGCTCAGGACAATAAATTTGTGATTGACGGCTATGCAGGCGCCGCGTCGCTTGGGTCTTTGCCATCTCAAAGATGCATCCATGAGTGTCGTATAGCAATCGATAAAGAGATAAAAGTAGATTCCTACCAAAAAAGTGATAAATATTGATAAATCATTTGTCCTGTTGCTATACATCGAATTTTGATCTCAGATAATATGATTGGTGAAGCTCTTCAGTTTTTCAGCGCATTGGCAGGAACATCTTTCGAAATTTGTCTTGATTTAAAAAGTCACTGGGCAGAAATTTCGGCTTTGCGGATCGCTGGGTAAAGCTTGAGCCACTGAAACCAGCAGCCGAGGTAGCCACAAGTGGCGGACGGTCACTTGGACGAAGCTTCCTGAAACTTGGTGGAAACTATCTGTGTAGCCGATCCTGATAACTGACATTCAGGGACACGTGATCATTTCAGTTGCAACGGGCAGACCCAAAGGCATGGTGACATCTGTGGGCTTTCACTGCTGCCTGAGGATCAAGTAGCGCTGTGGTGAAACGCTGCGATGCTGAAATCAGCAACATCACCCGCTTGCAGTGGGTGATCTACGCTTGCTTTTTCTTTTTTGCAGGTCAAAATGGCATGCAAACACGACGTCACTGTAGAGCAGTGTAGGAAGTTTCGTGGTGCCCCGGGCACATCTTCCAGTTCCGTCGAAAAAGATGCCACTCTGCGTTGCGCGAGACAGGTGGTCTGAAGGTTGGCCAGTGACACCCTGATTCCTGAGCAAAACAATAACCCGATTTCTCAACTTTAGAATCAAGTTCCAATGATGGCCAGATGTGATTCACGAAATTCTTCCATCTTCTGCCCGGATTTCCTCAGCTCACAGAACCGACGCACCCATTGATGGTGCTTTTGTAAACTCATTCTTAGAAACTTTCTTCCTGTCCGACGCAGCTGTACAAGGCCGCTCAAAGCTACATGATCCCACGGGTAAAGCAGCTTCGATTTCGGAGAAAAAATATCCATAACTCTTAGCCTGTCCCGCTTCACATGTTTCACGGAGAGAATTCTTCGACTGCCAAAGACATGTCTTTGTCGATATCCCCATGACCCCTGGCATCACGAGTGATGGCGCTATCTTCTGGTCCTGCTGGGGGCCTTGCAGGGGATCTGCATCCATTTCAAAATCGTTGCTCTCTGCGAGAGGTGGAGTCGAATGTTACTTGGCGACAGCAATGCCACCAAGATAAATATACACGCTGTTTCCTATGAAAACACCATTTATACATAATTATACCAGTGAATGCACCGAAATTAATCACTCTTCTGTTGCATTTGAGTTGCCCTTCATAGCGTTTTGGTGCTTGGGAGGATGGGGAAAAATATGGAGCACTCCGTAGTGTCCTGGGTCTACGTTGGTTCAACCACCCCATTTGGTCAGTTCAAACAGCAGTTTTCTCCGATTGACATCCCCAACTTTACCAACTTGGTGCTGGTGTTTTCTTGGATGTGCATCCCAGATAGTGAGTGGTTTATAACCTCTCTTTCTCTCTACATATATATATATTTATTATGTATATATATATATATATCTATATAGAGGTGTATATATATATATATATGTATTATATATATGTGTGTGACATGTATACATGTATACATGTATACGGGTATACATGTATACATCTATCTATCTAATCTAATCTAATCTAATCTAATCTAATTCAATTCCACTTCTAATCCAAATTCTAACCTAAATCTAATCCAATCTAGTCTAGTCTAATCTAATCTAATCTAAGCTATTTATCTATGCATGCCAGTCTTCCAAAAATAGTTATCAGACGTCTTGTAGCAGTGGTTGATAATTCATGTGGATGCAATGTGGGTTTTCCTCCATATTGATTCTTTTAGATACATGTAAATACTTTAATTAACCCACTTGTACCTGTGGAATCCTGTGGACATTCTATACATCACCCGCTTATTTTCATATGGATATTAGCCACTGGAAGGTTGCTTTCCAGGACCCAAAGTACATGTGGGGTCGATTGACCCTGCGAAGGACTTGGAATGTGACATTCCTCGGAAAAGTGTATAGTCATTCTTCGTCATGTCTAAGCGTTTGTTGAAGGGATAGAGTAAGGGATGGTAAGGGCTCAATTTTTTGATGGCAAACAAATGTGTTATTAACGGTCCAAAGCCATGAACTGCCATATATTGGGCAGATGAACATCCGTCGATTTCAGTTACTACGATTAAACCCAGGGATTCCACGGCTTCCGACCCATAACCATATCAAGTTGGTGATATATTTAGTGATATCCCATCAAATATCACCATTAAAAAACATCTCCCACTACAACTATCAGCATCCCATAAAACCTCGATGTCGTTTTTCAAGGAAAACCTACAAAAAAAGAAAAAACCCAACAACAAAAATCAGCCGAGAATCCCCATGAAATTCCTATGGTTGGTGTCGAAAAAAAATTCCTCCCATAGAATCCCCTGGAGGATCCCCTGCAGGTCGATCCAGCCAGTTACGAGCACTTCATTGAGACGCTCCGCCAGGGCTCTGCTGGCGCGCTGCGTGTGGCCGCCAGCGCAAGGCTGCTGCAGCGGGAGGCACATAAGACCTCGACCTTTGCCAAGGCCGTGGCCGTGGGCAACATGGGGAATTCAGTAGCAAAGATGGGAAAATGAAGACACTATGGCTGGGTTATGGCTGGATGGTGAAGTACTAAACATGAGCAATTCTGTGTGTAAAAAAATGGTAGCACATTTTTTGAGTCACAGCCAGATGGCGAAAAGGATGGGGAAAAGGATGGAACAGCCTGGGGTTTTATCCAAAACATGGGGATATCCATGATGATAAATTAAGATATGCAACAAAGATGGGGCTTGAACATGATTAAACCAGAAGAGAATCCAAGTCTTTCTCTCCGAGACAATTGCCCATGGATTGACACAACTGGAATCGGGGCCTGTCGCTACTGGACTGGACATACCGGTCCCAATCAAATGACAAACTAGGCTTTGGAAACATGGTTGGCTGGAAAATCCAGTGGAAATTGAGGTTTCAATGGAAAAATCATTGAACTAACTGGCCATCTATGCCATAACAAACCAACAAATTCCCAGAGGGTAGTCCACTTTCTGCCCGGTGGTCGAGCATACAGTGACCATTGTCGGTGGTCAGCAACGCGTGCTGCGTTGTGCTGCGTTGCACGTGTCAGGCTGCGTTAGGTGCTGCTACATCTATCCTGGATCACCCGGATGGCACCCCCGGCATGCTGGCCAAGCGAGAGACGCAACGTTGCTCCGTTTGGAATGAGGGCGGGGTTGAAGCTTGGGGCCGCTTGGGTCCTGGCCCCATATGCTCCTGAGGTTATGCCATTGCTTGGTGGAACCGCTATTTCAAAGATTTGGCCGAATCCGAGCCCAAGCGCATCAGAGCACGGAGAAGTATGGCAGATGCGAAAGCTCAGAAAGAGGATCTGGAATCCAAGCTGGCGCAACTGCAATCCATCAACAAAGATGAGTTCAGGCAGGGATGGACGCCCCATTCATCCCACGCATATATGGTATTATTATTGCGTTATTCGATGGGGATGAAGATATTCATATACATACATACGTACGTACGCGTATGAACGTGCGTACATACATACTTACGTACGTACGTACGTACATACATACATACATACATACTAACATAACATAACATAACATAACATAACATAACATAACATAAATACATAACATACATACGTACGTACGTACGTACGTACGTACGTATATACATGCATCCATCCATCCATCCATCCATCCATGCATGCATGCATGCATACATACATATATATATATATATAATACATGGGATATGAATAAGATAAGACAAACTGGGTAAAGATCTGTGCCAGTGGGCCATGTCTTGTCATGATTTGCCACCGCACTCTTCGCCGCAGGAAACGTTTGTCAGACCAACGGCAAGACCTCAAAGCCAGGGAAGCCGATTTAAACGCCAACACCCAGTCACCTGTCTTCAAAGATGTTGGTGACTGCTAGGACCTATAATTGGACTTCGATTATATATGAGATGCGGTCAAAATAAGCGTAGACTACTTTAGTAAGGGAGTTGTGTTGAGAAAGTGCACCAAACCATGTAAAGCGATAGGCCCCCCCCAAAAAGCGATAACTGTAAGCATATGAGAGTGCATTAAACTTGGTGTAAACCGAGCAAATATTGTTGTGTGCCTTCACGCCATGTGCAAAATTGATTAGTGCCCACGTTTCTTGCAGTTGCCATACCATGTGTTGTCCAAGGTGATTGAACCGTTGCTTTCTGCAGGCAATTGTTTTTTTTTCTCCCAGCTCCCAAAGCAGTAGAAGTAAACTCAACTAAATGCAACCGAATTCTGAATTAAATTAAGACATAGTTTTAAATCTGATCTGATTCTGAATTCAGTTTATGTGCTTTTTCTTAAATTTGAATTTCGTATTCCTTTGTTTCCTTTTCTTTATTTTTCCTTTCCATTTTCCTTTTATTTCCTTTGGAATTCGGAAGTAAATCAAAATTGATTTTGAATCTAATTCTGCATTTCATCTATTTTATTGTATTTCCCTTTTGTTTGATTTGTCCTTTCTTCTTCCTTCGTTTCTTTTTGTCGTTCTTTCCTTCCTTTTTCCCTTTATTTTTTCAATTGTCCTTTTTGTTCCGCGTTCCTTTTCTTTTCCTTTCTTGATCATCAGGGTGTTCTATTTTAGCGATACCCTTAGCGATAACCTAGCGACAACCTAGGGATAGACCCATTTGATCCCAACAAGAGCCCAACAAAAAAGCGAACAGGTTCTCAACCCTAGGCCATCACAGGGCCATCAGGTTGTTTTGAGACTTGGGAAGCCTTAAGTAGTCATAGCTACGAACGCTTGTTTTATTGGAACTATGAGGTCCCATCTTCAATTTCTAGAGCTTTTGAGCGGGGAAGTGTGGCGCTTTCTGACGCCATGGCTTATCAAAGAGGGACAATTGCGATTGCGAGGTGGCCCTTTTTCGTTTTCATAGAATTATATAGTGATCTTATAACCGTTGGGAACCATTGAAAGAGTCTAGGAATGTGCTTAGATAGCTCCCCAACATGGTTGCAAACGCAAAGACAACGAGCGCCCCTTAATCCATTCCCAGCAGCTTAGAGATCTGAATCCGTGAAGCCAATTCCGCTGCATTGTTGCATTATTTAGTGTTGATTTGAACAAAACACTGTAAAGCGATAGGCCCCCCCCCCAAAAAGCGATAACCAATATTTTCGTCCCAAGCATCAACAATTGATTTTGACGGCGGCTATACATAGATTGATTGGATATATTGGATTTTACATTTCATCATATATAGTAGTGAATTTCGATTGAGTGTCTAAGCATGTGACATGTGGACTTTCATGTTGTCAGTGGAAGCCAACCACCTCCAGCAACTGCTGTGGCTTACCGAGGATTCTGCTGTTGGGAGAAGGATGTCCTAAGAACTCTTGAGAACCCCAAACACTAAAAAAGCCGAGCAGTTCGTTCACAGTCTTTCAATATCTTATAGTTGGAAAACCAACATGCAGGTTTGGGCCAGTTCGGGGGATGCACCGCTCTGTTGGCAGGTCAAACTTGCAAATGAAAATGGAACTTGCAGAGGCAGAGGGACAAAAGGGCGAGTTGGACCAGAAAACGATCATGAAAATCTGTGGAAGTTTGGGTAGTCAAAATCTATGAAGTGCATTGAAGTAGCATCTTGTTGGATGATCTTTTGGGGATGAAGATCCAGAGCAACTGTATGAGGTGCCGAGGGCCTAGGGCATGACGCAGGCGACTGGAAACAAGATGGAGGCTGCCAAATACCGCGACAAGTTGGACGACTACTGGGTGAAGCGGGAGAAGGAAGAAGCCAGTCTCCAGGACTGGTGTTGGGATGGTTTGGATGAGAAGATTGCCACATTTAGCCCATCCAAACGCCTTAAAGAAATTAGACATTTCTGGGAGCCCGACCTTCATGAGAGAAGGTCAGGAATGACACATCCAGTCATTTGCTGAATCGATTGGGGAATCTTTGTTCCAGGAAATCAAGGAAGATCTGGCAAAGCAGCAGACCTTTATCAATAAGCTGCCAGGTGTCACCTGGCTTTGTGAAACCGCGGTTGGCTTTGTACCCTTGGGCAGTCAAATATGGCCAGCTGGGAAATAGCCGGTCACAGAAATGGAGGGTTTAATGGGAAAAGAATGAGCGCTAAATGGTAAATTGTCCATTGCTATGTTGGATTAACAGAGTGTAGAAGCCATTCGACATGTACTCTTTCGATTGATAGTAATTTGGTCCATTGCGGGTAGAAGGTGGTCCATCGCCAACAATGTGACATCCAGTGGATGCTGGCGATGATCTTCAGTGTTTGAAACGGCGATACTTCCGCATTGCGGAACGGGTTTCCAAAGAAGAAATCGATCTCTTAGATCTCGATTTAGTGAGTTCGAAATTCATGGAACTTCTATAGAAATTCATAGAATTTCACAGAAGCTTTTCAGAAATTCTATAGAAATGCATAGAAATTCTATGGAAAATCATAGAAATTCTATAGAAATTCTATAGAAAATTCTTAGACATTCTATAGAAAAAAACATAGAAATTCATAGAACTTCTATAGAATTTCTATAGAAAATCATAGGAATTCATAGAAATTCTGCAGCGATTCATAGAACAACTGTAGAAATTCTAGCATAGAAATTCTTGAATTTCTATAGAAAATCATAGCAATTCATAGAAATTCTATAGACTTCTCAGTGCGAGTTTTGCGATGCTCATCTCGATCGCTTCCGCTGCTTAGGAACTGAAATCCACCGAGTCCAAGGCCAAGAGCGCGGCGAAGCGCTTTGACAAGGCAGCATCTCGGTGGCTCGAAATGGCGGTTTTGGGTCCAGTTACAATGAGTATATGAAAAAACCAGAAACCATTGTAACCTATGTACATGACTATGTAACAAATGGTAACTATGAGTTTTATTGATATACCAGTAACATCCAGTAACCTGTGTGATTTTCTATGAAAGTTTGAAGGGATATGAAAAACATATCGACAACAAGGGAACATATGGTGACTTTAATTGGACGTTCTATAATAGGATGGTACCTGCAAATGGTGGGTTTACCCCACAATTGGATGGCAATTTTAAGAACCATAATGAGATTTTAAACCATTGGATCCTTGCGATTTCCTCGAATTTTCAGACACACCCATTTACAAACTACACCAAGATCGTTGTAGAATATGGCCGCATGGCCGTGGCCAGATTTGAGCCGTCGCATTTTGATTTTGATGTTGGAGGGCCTCCTTCGCACTTACTTTGAGCAGTTGCCTTATATGTCCACCCTAATCGAACTATCCCACAAATGGGAGTGACATGAAACCTTTGAAACTTGGATGATCCCAACACTTCATTTGGCATCATGTTTGCGGTCCTTTTTGGGGTAGCGGCAGCGAACTCGCCCATAGCTTCCGAGGTTGAGCGGCTTGGAAAGATCCGTGGCCACTTGGACTCTCGGCCGCAAAGCTGGTCGAGTGTGGAATCTTGGGAGAGCGAACTTGGGAGACTTGAGGGGGAAGGCATGACCGAGCTCAGGATGATGATGATGATGATGATGATAATGATGATGATGATGCTGCTGATGATGATGATGATGTCCATGTCGGGTTGCAAGTTCTGTCCGCGGCAGACACCAGACATCCGGGGCAAAGACGACCAACCAAGCAACCCTGTGTATCTCAGGATGAGCTCCAGATGAACTTGCCCTTGAAACCCACGAATCCCTACGAAAAACTGCCTCGAGTGACCTTGCTCAGATGTAGTTGCTGTGCTGAGTTTGGGAAGGAATTCATTTCCAAACGGCAAACATCGGCCATGCAGTGTGGGAATTTGGGCCGGCCTGTTGTGTAGCTTCTAAGTGACTTTCGTCAGTTTGGCAGCCAGGCAAACTGCTATCGTCTTGGTCGAACTCCTGCAGAAGCATCCATGGCCTCTCCCGTGGAGTTCTGGATGCTGACAACTATGCCCAGGTGGGAAATCTCGTTGGGCGGGCGAGGGACCGCAGATTTTGATCATTTTTGATCATGACGTTTAGTCTTTTGCGTTGTATTGAACCATCCATTATTTGTATTTGAGTATTTCCCCAATGTTGACCCATTCCGAGATGGTGACTGCTTGTGGTTTGCCAGGTTCCTTCAGCGTCGCTCTGGAGACTTTCTCTGAGATGAAAAATTGCAGAAAAAAGGTTGTTACTATGGACGGGAGGCGGTTGAATCTTGGGTTCAAACTGTGCATAGTTGAAAATTTTGATAGTTTAAAACCAATGGCTGGCTTTTTACTACAGTTGAAGATCCATCTTGCGGAGCTTAAGCTTTCATTTTGCCCGAAAGGAGCCTGCAGACCGCAACTGCTTCAGCGACTCAGTTTCCTCTTAAATCAACGTTGAAGGAACATCCGAATGTTTTGAACGGCTCTTGAAGCCAATGATGTTCACACCTTTCTAAACATGAATATTTTCCACATCTTTGTGTGTTTCACATCAAGACATTTGAGATGTTATCGTCTCAGTCGGATCTGGTTGGGAAGAAAGCTGCTGTGGATTGCTGTGGTATTTTTCTCCCTCAAGCGATAAAAGGGACGGTTGTTTCAGTCGCAACAGTGGCGCAGACATCCAAACATCGCCAGTCCCTCCCAGTGAAGTCAAATCAATGGCGAGACAAACCAGGGCTTTAGATGGTTTAAGGCATTTGAGGGCTTCAAACTGCGGAAACATCAAAACACACTGGAATTCCTGCCGTCAAATCTGTCGGCCCCAAGCCCGCAAAGTAAACCGGTCTGGTTTTGCCATTTGAAACCGAGCCTATTCAGTGCGAAACCCAACTGGCATGTGGGAAACAAAAGCCTATGGCAATTTCAGTAGCTCCAAGTGCGAAAGCACAACATGTAGAAACTCATTCACTTTTGGCCTATGTTTGCCTCGGTGTGCAACCTCTTTGGGCGGAGCCTCTTCGTGACAGGCCGTGGTGTTCAAGTCACGACACAAATCACAAGAGTTGAAACAGATGTCCAGCAGCGCCTTTTTTTGCAGTTGTAGACGTTGTCGTTGTCGTTGTTGTTGTTGTTGTTGATGATGATGATGATGGTGGTGGTGGCGATGATGACAATAATACGACAAGGATGATGATGGTGATGATGATGATGATGATGAGGATGAGGATGAGGATGAAGACGATGACGATGATGCTGCTGATGCTGATGCACGCATATGGACTCACTTTTGCAAACAGCAAAGAAGCATGCAAATCTTTGGTGGTCCAGGGAGATGAACATCTACACGCATAATAAACTGGGCTAAACTTTACGATGTGGTAAACTCTCTATGCGTAAAGGCTAGAATCGATTTTTCCAGGAAATTATATACGCAGGTTGTCCCCCTATTAGATCCTGTAGTGGATGGGAAAACTTTGTGGTTTCCTTCAACAAAATCTATCGGAGCCATCGAACGCTGCAGTTGCTGCTCCACTGGTGCTCCTCGGGTCGCTACTCAACCAGGCGCGGCAGTGACCAAAACCTTGGTAGTTGATGCTAGTTTCATGGGGTTTTAACCATCATTAGGTTCAAAATACCATGAACTTTTATGGGAATATAATTGATGATGGTTGGCTGAGAATGATGAGAGGTACTTATACTGCCCAACATTTGGATTCTCATGTTATCAATGAACTGAGAATCCCTACGAACCGACCAGTAGAAAGTGATGACAAAGGTTTTGAAGACTGCTCCATGCATATGTATATGCAGTATATACACGTATGTATGCATGTGAAAGAACTCTCCTTGGTTGTTTCACGTTCCCCATGTTCCAAGTGCGAGAGAAACCCAGGTCTCTATTGAACTGGAGATCCAGAGCTGGGACCCCAACATCTTCACCGGAAACCATGGTGTTTTTACCATGGTTTTGGTAAAATGAAATGTGGCCCCATGGGCATTTACTTCATAAATCTCTAATTTGTCAACCCCTGATGAGATCAAGGGTTTTTCCCCAAATAGTGAGTTCATCTGCTATATTACTCCGAGGTTAACATGTAATGATAATAATAATAATCAGCCCAGGTAGAAGAAGCCCTTACAACTCATCTGGATTTTGGTTCCATTTTTGGAAGCAAAGCCTTTGAAGATCTTTGGTCACTCTTCAACCAAAAACCGCAAGTTGAACTGTTGTCGCCATGAGGTTGTAGGAGATGGTCATTGTGATTGTTGTGTTTTCCTTTCGAAAATTGGTCCAAGGCAAGTTTTATAGGAAACTCCGTTCAGGGTAAGAACTATGGTTTCCTGTTGATTCTCCCTAGAATCAATCCTTTGATCTGCGGGCAGATTGAACCTTTGGAATTCTTTGGAATTGCAGCTGTGCCAAGGTGTGCAGAATTTGAGATACGCAGTGGAAGAGTCAAGCGTCGCTGCTGGATCAGAAGAGGAGGCCGAGACTCTTATTTCAGGATGTGATTATATGGAGTCCAATATGGAGGTTTCCCAAGTCATGGGGGTACCGGGGTACCTGCAAATCATCCAGTCATTAGACCATGACAATCATGACAATGACTTCGTAGTGAAACAACCATGGTGACTTGGGCATTCCCCATAACTTAAGAAACATGAAACAACCATGGTGACTTGGTCAGAACACTGTAGATTTCAATTGAGTGAATCACTTCAGCCCTACTCGTTCACATGACTGTTACCATTCTGTCACATGGCAATAGGAAATTCCCCGTGAATGCAGGTTTCAGCCAGCGAAACTCATGGAACTCAATGGAGGAACTTCCAGCCAGCCATGCTTGATGACACCGAAGCGCATGGTCTGGGTCCAGCCATGATCCCCCCCAAAATGGTGAGCTTAGTTACAGTTCGTTCTTCTAGATTCATCCCATGAATTTCGACTGATATCCCCATCAAACACACACACACATATATATTATATATATTATATATTATATATATAATTATATACAGTATATATATATTATACACAGATACTGTATATTCCAGTTATACCCATGAAATCCCATCGACATTTTCCCATTCTTCCAGGCTGCCCGCGATGTGGGTGAAGCCGCCTTGGACCAGACGGAGGCTGAGCTCCTGGAGGACGAAGCCAAGAGTCTCAACGCGGAGAACACGGCGGCAGCTGCCGGGAGGCCCTGGTTAAACCGCGTTTTTTTGGATCCTGGGTACCACAAAATGGATGGTATATATATAATATATCTATATATATAATATATATAATATATATAATATATATATATATGGGTATGGATCAATATCTATTAATTTTCCATTTTTAGGGGGATGAACATCCATTTTAACCCAGCTATTTTGATGTGAACTACAGGGGTACAAGGTTTTGACACACTGCCATATATAGGAAATCCCATTAAGATGGATGATTAGTTATGGGGTACCCCCATAACTTGGAAAACCTCCATTTGAGCCCTAGATTTTTGTCGATGTTTAGCATTCACCATCTAGTTCATCTAGTGGGGTAGCCAGTGTTGACCCATAGCAATATAAATTGACCATGGTATATCAATGATGGTATCATTTGGTGCATCATGGTATAGATGGAAAAATGATAGTCAATGACATTTATGATTATATTATGTTTTTTTGGATATCCCATGGTCATGGTATATCCAATGAAATTATATAAATCCCCTTGTTTATCTTTTTTTGGTGACTAGCGTTTTTTTTGGTAAAAAGGACGATGGTGAACAGCATGCTTTCTCCCGATTAGTACAACTTCTCTAGATATATAATCCATATCCACGTATATTTACAGTTATATCCCAATAATCCCGATATTTTCCATGATTTATCCCAATCAATCCTATATATTTCCATGATTTATTCCATTAACTCCCATATTTTCTATGATTTATTCCATTAAATCCCGGATTTTCCATGATTTACACCATTTTACCCCATTAAATCCCATGTTTTCCAACGTGGCCGACGCCATGGTTCTCGCGCCACCAAGGCCCAGGGGGCCCAGGCAGAGGCTGGAGCGGAACTAGAAGCGGCCGAGGCGCACAGCTGATTGTGGCCACAAAAAATGCCATGAATAGCAATAGAATAAACAATGATATAATAGGCATTTTCCAATCATGGCATAATAGATCAGGCATTGTTTAATAATCATGAATAATCAATGGAAATGATATAATAAATAGATCAGGCAGCTGTTTCCAATCATGTTTGTCTTGGCATGATCACTCATAGGTATCATATTTTTTGTACATATATCATATAAATTCATATGGGTTTGTCTGAAAATAGGGTATATTCCCAAACAATAGCCATTAACCATTGGGATAATGATCAGCAAAACCACTGGGTTTAGGGGTACACTATTTTCAGACACACCCAAATAATGATATAATAAATAGAAATACTGTTATATTAAAATACGGTTATAGTTGTTACGTTGTTATAACTATTAAATATCATATAGTGCTGAAGTTATCATATAAATAGTGATATTAATAGAATAATAGTAAGAATTGAGTAACAATAAAAAATATCATTATTCAGTAAAAGTATTGTTATCTTGATATTGTTGTACCTCACTATTGTTCATTTTTATATTCTTTTGGTAATAACACCAATATCAATAATAGTACTATAATGATGACAGTACACTAAGGAAAACAAACATAGACCTCGAAACTGAGAAACGAGAAACCGAGGTCTACGTTTATTTATAAAAAGCGACTGTTGCAAGAGCAAAAAAAAGAACACTTTCGCTCACTAACATAGACTTTGGACATAGAGCTTAAAGCAGAGTGAATCTGAGAGCAATTTGCCCTCTATGTCCAAGGTCTATGCTAGTGAGCGAAAGTGTTCTTGTTTTGCAAGTGTACAATTTACCTTTGCACATAGACCTCCAAAATGGACAATTCCATGGGGGCAGATCCGCAAAACAAGAACGCTTTCGCTCACTAAGATAGACTTTGGACATAGACCTTGAAGCAGAGTGGATCTTAACGAAGATAAAGTGGTTCCCTATGGTTTGGTCTATCTTCGACCACAACTAAGGGTGGTACCATCCAAGTCCCCCTTGCAGATGCCAAACAAAACATGACATTTTTTTCTTTTCACAATTCTCTATTCAAAAAGGCTCTTCTGAGTCATTTTTTGGGCCAACAAAGGGGGTATCCAGAATGATTTCATTTTTGTAATAATAGCAGACAATTTTTAGTAACAACGATGACAATAGTGATGAGAGCAATGACAATGACAATGACAATGACATATGATCACCTATTATGACCAACTATAACAGTAACAATAACAACAGCAATATATAATAATGATAATAACAATATATGATAGTAATATAATGAGAATAAATAATTCTGATCAAGAAGAACAACAACAATAGTAGTGATACCAATGTTTACATGATCATTATCGGATAATTACGACAGTACTCTTGAAAATACTGATGGTAATAACGATGATCAACACCGACAGTGGAAAATTCATCATAGTGAGAAGAACCCCCTTTTGATCCCACCATTGAAAATGTCATATTTTCAGGCTTCAAAAGGTGAGATTTTTTCCATCTGATTTTCCAGGTTTTTTTTGATCACTCAAAGATCCAGTCCAGAATCATATTTTCTTTTTGCCACGTTGGAGTTGGTCAACTATTTTGGGGTGGAAAAAAGGGGTAGCAGCTGGTAGCATTTTTTCAGTTGGGATATGGGCCTGTAAAACTATGGTGAAATACATCTGCTTATAGCTGGAACTGCTTCCTTCTTGGGCCCCACCGGTGGGATACGTCTTGGATGTGCGTCGAACCGGGGAAATCCAATGGGCCAATGGGGTGATTTCCATGTACCATTTCCAAGCCATATACTGTATCGATATATGCAGTAATTCCGGGATATTCCATATATAACTGGAGATGTTAATATGGTTAGTACCCACTATCTTCTAGTAATTGAACATCGCTATAAGAATTAGATGGTGCATTTATAGATTATTTACTTAAAACATGGTGATGTCCAACAGAGGGTATAGCTCATTTTCCGTCATTCTGCCACCATTTTTGTTGATTATACCCTCTATTTGATCATCTACCACAACTATTAGCATTATCACCAGAGGGTATAGCTCATTACAATAGCTAGTGATATTATCTCATGATTATCCCATAACCCAGCATAAAATCATCTTTACCCTCCGGTAAACGTGGCAATAGAGAATCCCGAAGTAAATGGTCGACGCTCCAGCAGGCCATGTTTGATTTCTGGTATTACTACTGTCTCAGTATCAGCATATCAGCATTATAATATCATGATATTATCGCGTTATCACATTACCATCACAATTTCAAGTCTCATATTATTATTGCATTGTGTTACAGCCGATCATCATTTTTTAATGGGATAATAAATAACTAGAATTGCTTACCATTATTTTACCATGATAATGTCATTAATGTCAACCCTGGATTAATAAACCCCTAGGCTGTGTACTTGGGAGGGTACCGTTTAAGTATTAGTTTATGACTATTGGAGGAGTACCCCCCTGATTAATAAGCCATGGTTTATTAATCCGGGTTTGACATTACCCTCTGGTAAACTAACATAGCTATTGAAAATGACCATTTATAGTGGATTTTACCATTAAAAATGGTGATTTTCCATAGCTATGTTAAATTACCAAAGGGTATATGATATTACTATCCGTTACGATCCCCATTTTTTTGAAGGGCCAGAAAAGCGGCTCCCTATGACAAAAGGAGGAGCGCGTCTCTGAGCTCTCCGAGCAGGTGCTGAAATCTTGGGGGCAGCAGAGGTATATGTATATATATATTATACACATATGATATATATAATATAGATATATTATACACCTATGACATATACATATGATATGTATATATATATATGATATATATATATATATATGATATATATATATATATATATATATATAT
>Ga0126342_10006016_pt1 | contig 21377 bp, 21 predicted proteins | sample Cyp1metagenome_FD_92528 | JGI IMG/M metagenome (GOLD analysis project Ga0126342, IMG submission 92528) | Coral microbial communities from Lord Howe Island, Old Settlement Bay, Australia - Cyphastrea 1 metagenome | ecosystem: Host-associated > Invertebrates > Cnidaria > Coral ... | reverse complement strand
CATTTAGCATCATTTAGCATCATTTAGCATCATTTGGAGTTACTGAAATGGTAGTTGTTTGTTGAATTTTGTTGATAGCCACCTGAAAGTCACCTGAAAGTCACCTGAAAGTCAGCTGAGTCTTCAAGGTTCTGAGCGTCGAGAAGAATCGGCTCACAGACAAGGCCCGGGAGACAGGGCTCAGTGCACTCCCAGTGCACTCAAGTGCTCTCGGTAAGTTTTTAATCAACTCTTTTCAAACTCTTTTCAGCGTCGTGTTTGCCGCGCAATCCACTTGATGGTTTACTAAGTTTACTACAACCAAGACCTATGACTAACGAGTCGTTGTGGATTTCACCATACGAGTAGCTGTTCATATCCGTTTTATCGCTGTGGATTTCACTGGATTTCACCTACTGGCGCCAATCCATGCGAAGGGAACTTGCCAACTGGGGTGCAAGCTTGTACCGCCAAAAGGAACGCTTTGTTGAAGGTATCAATCGCACGGGTGGAAGCATGCAGACTCCTAGAGTTCATGACTGTAGCTTTCCTATGCCAAAGGGTATATAGCAAAGTGTTTTGAAGGTCGAAGAACTGGAGGATGTGTCATCCTCAGTCATCCTTAGTTGTGCTCTTTGTATCTCTTTGTGCTGTGTCTCAATTCGGCTCTGGTTCCGGCAGGCCGAAGGTGCAAACTGGACACATAGCCAGACATAGCCAGACATAGCCAGACATAGCCACAAAGACTCCCAAAGAATCCCAAAGAATCCCAGATTGTCCGAGGACAAGAAGCGGATGTCCAAGCAGCTGTCAGAGCTTCGCGACGAGGTTTGACACCACCAGACTTTGCAACAGAAGCTTCAACACTTTACCGATTTCGAGTGTGAGATGCGCGATACCAGGCAGTACGTCAGCTTTTTGTCATTCGCAAGCATTTTCTGACAAATCTTGAAATCTACAGCGCATCAATCTTCAATGGCTCAAAACTGGATGCTCTTTTGAGGTCGCAAAGCTTAAGGCAGAACTAAGAAGACTTTCTGGTCAGCTACGAGATGCATCGTCCTCAGAGAAATGTGAACGAAAATCAAAGGTCCTTAGAGGGACGTCAATTAGGTCACCAAGTGGATGGCAACAGGTCCACCTGCTCCGTAAGCTGGCAATGTTATTTTCGAAGTCTTTCCCCAAGAGTCACCAATTTATGCACTGTACAAATGTGACGGGCAAAGTCTACAAGAGTCTACAAGAGTCTCAATGTCTCAGTGTACCTGGTATCGTTGTGAGAGACTTATATCGCATGTGTATGCATGTGTTTGGTCTACAAGAGTTCAGATCGCGAGGGAGAAGTTGCGCTTCTTCTTGCACGCACCAACGTCAAACGACTCCTTGCAGAAGCAAGAGGTTTGGAGGAGCGGCTAAAGACTGAATTGAGCGAAATAAATCAATCGTTGCTGCATCAATCCTGAAGTTTGCCAATTTTTTCCCAGAAAGTCTGAGAGTGTGCTCTGGTTCAAAGCAATGTCTTTTGGTACAAAGACCAAAGTGACCAAAGTGACCAAAGTGACCAAAGTGACCAAAGTGGCCAAAGTGGCCAAAGTGGCCAAAGTGACCTGCTACAGCGCTGACAGCTTGACACTTTGGTCACTAGGTTTGCTCAGCTTTGCTCTGCCAGGACATTGCTCTCGATGAGGATGGGCCAGGAAGGCCATCTTTGAGACGCCTGCTACGAGAAAGCAGCCAGCGCGAGGCACAGCATGGCACCTGAGACGTTTCTTTGCGCAAGCCTATGTAAGCGCCTCACAATCAATCCTTTCAACTGCTTTCATGCTTTCAACAAAAATATGATCTTTCGGACTTTCGGATCTTTTTGGTAGATCAACTTGAAGCGACCGCAGGGACCACGAGGGCCACCTATCAGTAGTCTCTGCCAACGTTCAAGGTCAGTTCTGCAACGGTTTGGTGCCAGGCTGAGCTACTTGACCGCCTGCAAGCGGTTCAAGCAGTGGCGGACGCACGGCGGTTGCGCCTGGCACTCGGTACAAACACACCAATACTGACTAAGTTTCACTACATATATATATATATAGATAGATAGATAGATAAATAGATAGATATAGATAGATAGATTTTTGCCGTGCAGGTTGGTGAGGGCCAGCTTTACGGCTTGAACCGGACAAAGCGTGCATTTTTGGGAACAAGGTTTGCTTGAGCTGGAGGGTCCGGGAAACGAACCTGACGCGGAGAAAGAGCCTGGCTTTGATCCTAGAGTCCGGCAGCGGAGTGAGAAGAGTTGGAACGTCGATCTCCTTGACAGTACTGATTTGTATATAGTTGCTCGAGTTGTCTTAGCAGGAGCGAAGTTGACAGTCTGAGGCCTCGAGCCATCGTCACAAATAGGCCCATTGCAGGGCAAAATTGCTATATTATATACATTTCTTTGTGAAACCCTGTTCATTCTGATAGCAACGACGCTATTCATTTCTGGTATTTTTCAAGTTAGATTCTGTTGCATTGCATGCTCCTGATTTTGCTTCCTCAAAGGGCTGCACAAACTCTACTGCTTGGGATGGCTCGCAGGGATCCTTCCTGCTGAACGACGGCTGCGCCAACATCTTGAGCGCGAGCGTGATGCCTGGGCCTTATGTTGTAAAGCAGTCACTGGGTTCGAATCGATCGACATATTCTCCTCGTTAAGAGCCGTTCCTTTTGCTCGGCGGTGCTTGTCTTGGCACGCCGAGCGTCAGGGCTTAGAAGTGCGCTGTACCAAGCAATGTCTCTCCCACACAAACACACATGAAGAACCCATTTTTGGCATAGCTCAAGATCAAGACAGGCGTATTTCTGTGGGTACTCACGTGCAAAGAAGGTGTAACATTGGTGTAAGCGATGGGTAGTGCTAGAAATCAATCTAGAAGCCTAGAAGTCTATAATTTTGCATTTGAAGATTTTGTTTGCAGGAACTGCTTGCATTTACAAGGGATCTTGACACGGAGTTGGTCAAGGCGCGGTAAATCTTAAGATGTGCTTCCTGCAATTCTGGTGGCTGCACTTTGGCCATCTTGCGACGAGTCTTGCGACGAGTCTTGCGACGAGTCTTGCGACGAGTCTTGCGACGAGTCTTGCGACGAGTCTTACGAGATGGGTTTTCAATGGTTGTCAGGTGAAGGAGGAGTGCTACTACACAGTCCAAGCCATCAAGAAGAAAGCTGCCGAGGATGTCAGAATAGTCAATATCACAAGCTGTGCAGAATGGAACCAGTTAGGCCTGTCTTTCTTCTTAGCTTCAGTTCATGAGAAGATTTTGAATGTGACTTCAACCTCCTGCACATGCTGTGATTTCTCCTGCAAAGAAGATAGTGGTGCCTGTTGTGCTTGGTGCCTGTGCCTCACATGAATCGATTCTCACTTGCTTGAAACATGTGATGTGAAACTGTGTTGATCTAGGACTTGGAGGATTTCAAGAATACGGAACTCGCGAAAGCCAAAGCAGACTTCAAGCGAGAGGTGGGGCTACGAATTTGACAGGAGAGCCAGTATCTCCAGATAGTCACACCCAATGAAGACATTTGTGAAGCAAAGAGCGCGCTGCTGCACCTTGGCTTGGGCTGTGGGAACAGAATGTGCAGCTCATTGTATGTTGCAAGGCACAACAGCTTTCCAGTGCTAGCTATGGTCCGTAAGAACCCCTATGGATCCCAATGGTATGACCGGTATTGTTTTACTACTCTGCACACTAACAGTTGACTGTTTGTGCTTCACGGGCTGAGCGATCTTCCTGGGTGCTTCTGCTGTATAGGGTGTTACTACAGGACTCTTTCTCTCCAACGCGGAGCCTTCTCTTAAAGAGAACCACACGGAACGAGTAGAATTGCATTTGCCATTTGACATCTGCGCTGGCGTGAATTTTGCAGGGAGCACAACGCACATGACGTACGACTATCCACATACCCACTGTATCTACATAATTGTAATTATATATATATATGGCGGTTTCCTAAAATGGGGGTATCCCTAAATCATCCAAAATTATATATACACCATTTTAGTATTGAAACCAATGTTTTGAAGGATCCACCATTTTGTGAAACCTCCAAATATAGACATATATAATCATATATACATATATAGTCATATATACATATATAATCACATACATATATATATATATAATCAGATATAGTCATATATACATATATATATAATCACATATACATATATAATCATATACATACATACATATATAATCATATACATGTATACATATATAATCATATACATATATATATATAATCATATATACATATATATATAATCATATATATATATATATAATATATACATATATATATATATATAATATACATATAATTATATACAATCATATATAGATATATATACACAAGATGTATGATCATATATATATACATAATCAATTATTCTCATCTCTCTCTCTATATAATCAATTATAATCATACATTCATGTATATACATAATATTTGCAATGTATATATATATATATATATACATATACTGTATATATATATATATACATACACTGTATATGTATATTATATGTGGTATATATGAATATAATATGACCAGCACACATATCATAGACACATCAGGTCATCTTCACGACTTCTGTCTGCCAAAGCGGCAAAAGTTTCAATGTCATGCTATATATATATACAAGTTGAGAATCAGCTAGTGCTTGTACCAGTGTGGGAGGTTGGGGAGTCAGGAGTTTATGTGCGGTGATGTGAATGTCTAGAGTCTAAAAGAAACCGCGGATAAAGTGCAATGCTACAGATGAATTCTTTGCCTGAATGGTGACAGAACAACAGGCAGAATTCGTTTGATGCAACTTGGTAATGCAAAGAGCATACGAATCGAAGTATATCCAAGTACGCACTCAGCGTGGTTCCCACCATGCTTGAGTTTGGAGTTTCAAGGGGTCTGCGGCCAAGTCTGGGGTTCGAGGTTTATTCGAAGTCTTCTCGAGTCACAAACTCCAAAGACTCAAATCCGATGGGTGGGTGAACGCAACCAGAGCTTTCGAACCAATATGCAACAAAACACTCACAAACCCAGCGGCGCCATTTTGCTCCAGCCAAATATAACAACCGTTCAAATGCTGCGCAAAATGCAAAAGAAAGTGTTGTCTTAAGGGGTGAACATTTACCTGATGCATGGTTGCTTCACCATTTTCCCCTGGGCCTCAATCTCTTGACAGGTAGAAGAGGTTCAGAGACAGCGTGACATGTTGCGGAAAGAGGTTGAGGTCCGCATCTGGAGATGGGCAGACTCGAGACAGATTGCCTGGCACGATTTCTATCTTTTCCATTCTTGTCCTTGGTCATGTGGCGAGGTTGGTGACGCTCTTGGTCCTCACTTGCCCACGCTGAATCCGCTGTCTATCCAGGCCTAAGTGCAAGGGTATATATGTTGAGGTTCTGATGGCAAGTGCAGAAAGTGCTGTTGTGAGTTTTGAGGAGTATTCGCTGTATGATTTCTATTAGTCTTCTGCATGCATGATTTGTACTCATTTGTCAGGATGCTTCCAAGGTATGTGGATGCTGTCCAGATCTTGGTGTAGCAAGCGCAGCCGTGCACACAAACACGTGAGCAACATGCATGGCGCATTGGCGAATGTATTGTCAGATAGTGTTCCAGCAGGTTCACACCAGGGAGCAGCCAACTTGCCCAACTTGTGTGTTCTGCCCAGGCCGACGTGCAATTGTTTTTGAGGGCGCCATCAAAGTTCCACCACCGCCTGTGTATCCTCCTTGAGGAAGCAAATGGCTCCGTGAGTTTGGTGCTAGGAGCATGTTTGTCAAAGATGGTTTCGAATGACTTGATTGTTCATACATCGTTATCGTTGATTTGTTCTTCTCAGGATTGCCTGCATGTTCTGTCCAAAGTGACAGCTTAAGATTGGCTCACTGTTGATACAGAAGTCAGACAGAAGTCTACCAAGTCCAAACGTTTCACCCAGGCCTTGCCTGGCTTCATGTGAAGAAAAACAGAGAAGCACTAGGTAGTGACATGTCGTGACATGTCTTGACATGTAGTGACTAGGAGATGTGGAGATGTTGATGTCTTGATGTCACAATGTGCCTCAATGTCCTTGATGGATCTTGCGCATCGTGTGTTCGACTCATATTGGAGATACTGTACGATCATGTCATATCATGTCATATCACTACTTCATCTAGGCTTACATAGGATTTGGGCCTCAGATTTACATTGTGTACATGCGCATGTGCACATGTAGGTGATGCTACAGCATGCAATTTCAGAGCAGAGAATTCAGCTCTAGGCGGACGCTGCGTGGCCCATTCATGGCATGTGGCGTTTGGCAGTTGCGCTTTGGCACCTGACTTTCTGCTCAAGTCGTGGCTCAAGTCCTGCTGAACAGTACGCTCCCTCTCCTTCAACGACAATTTCTCAGAACGGATTGATGCTTTGAACGTTGGTACTGTACTTCGTTTAACTCTTCCGTGTCCCTGATTCTGGTGAGATATTTGGTAAGGTCTGTGCTATTTGTCATTGTTGTTGCTCCTGCCTTGAAAATCTTTTGGTAGTCCGTGTTGCTTGCACACCTCTTTGCTGTGTATCTTTGGTCATGCCGCAAATTGGGTCTTGAATGCTCAAGGTCACAATGGCGGAAGCACCTCGTGCAGTTGCAGAGGGCACCAAGCGAGTCCGTTCCCAAGCATCAGGAGTTTTAACGGCGTGCAAGATACTGAGCTGTACTTGTTGGAAATGTCTTGGCATGTGTTGCCGTTCATAAGATCGGTGGCCTGAAGATGGTTGGACTTTTTGCATCTTTTTGCGGTGACTCATGACTTGAAAGTTTCGTCAACAGGTGAAGAAGGGTTTGCCTGCCATGCTGAAGGGAGGCGTTGGTTGCTTAGTGATGCAAGGCAGTGAATCGCACACTTGGGGCATCTTGGGGGCACACTTTTCTTGAACAACTCGTGAAAAGCACAATTCTGACGGATGTGGCACCACTCTGTGAGGTCATCATGGATGTAATGAACAAGGAGCAGGCAAAGATTGCAGAAGAGGCTGGAGCTTGTGCCGTCATGGCCCTTGAACGCACCTTGGCCTGCAACAGCTTTAAAATTTCTTTACAGTCTTGTTCCATGCAGAATGAAGCAATTTGAAGCAATCATTTTTGAAGTACAACTTGAGTCACAGCAACCCAGGCCGAGGCTGAGTACAAATTGATTTGCGCAGTAAACATGTGTGAAGACGATTTGGCAGAAGCATGATGCAAGGCATTCCAGCAGACATCCGTCAGAGCAAGGCTTGAGAGTTTGACTTGTTGAGAATTGAGTGACTGCACCTGCCCAGCGGGAGACATACTGATTGCAGATTGCCAAGTACATTTTAGAGACTTTGTACAGTACTGGGTAACTGGGTACCACAACCTGGCGAGATTTCTGCAAGCTGAAAGCATTGAGCATATTGAGCTTATTGAGCTTATTGAGCTTATTGAGCTTAGCTGGGATAAGTGCAGCGTTGTGCTGCGTTGTACTGCGCAGGGTGTGGCCCGAATGTCTGACCCCAAGATGATCAAGGCCTGGGCGACAGGAATGAAACACATATATCACTGAGATATCAGAGACAGTCAGAGATCAAATATCATCAAATATCATCAATATGATCAAATCAGTCATATCAAATTCTAATCATTCTAATCTATTTAAAGATTTTAAAGTTTCTTCGCGTTGAAGTACCAAGGTTCAACTGGTTGAATTGGATGTCTCGGATGGATTGCGTGCCAGGAGATTGTCAACTCTGTCTCTATTCCTGCGTGGGCTTCAGCTATGGATTCTATGGATTTGAAGTTGCAGGAAAAAATAGAGGTTAGAGGTCACACATGCAAGTCAGACAAGTCATAAAAGATTACAAAATGGATGTGCAAGTTGAAATTCATTCTCAAGATCCGATTTGGATCACCAAATACCTCGGAACATTATGCAACACTTGAGGTGATGGCAAAGTGCCGCATTGGACACTTCGTGGAGTCTCAGGCGGTGTCTGTGAGAAAAACCAGCTGCAAATTTGGAGAGTCAATAGATGTCAATAGGCAATAGGGTTAAAGTTGGAAAGTCAGGAAACTTGGGCGCAGTGCAGCAGTGACAGGTCTTGCAGCAGATTGGTGTGGACTGCATTGATGAGAGCGAGGTGCTGACTGTGGCCGACGAGGCCGATCTTATCCGATGGAACAGCTGTAGCCACTGTCGCCTTGAACTGTCACTCTCCACTTCGCTGAAAGGGCAGTGCGTGGGCTTCCCCCAAGATCCCCCAAGCACACTTATATATAGTGGACACTTGGAAGGAAGTTGAACAGGACAGTCTAAGACATCAAAGATGCGGGCGGACAGAGGAAGAGGGTTTGAGAGACAATTTTTCGGATTGAACAATGCTTCCTGCTGCTGTCATCTACTGTCCTGCACCTCATTTGTGCTACAGGGCAATCACGTGAACAAGACCAAGCGCCAACCTGAGAGCATTTCTTTCGGCACAAGAAGCGGAGACATCAAAGGCATATAGAGGTGACGTGATTATGATTATGCATGCACGCGAGGCGCTAAAAGATAGAATACAACTGAAGAAAACTGAAGATGCTGTATCATTGCACCAATTTTCTTTGCTTTACAGCACCCTACTTCCAACTTTGTGACGTTATTTTGCATTACACATACAGAGACGTAAAACACGTACATATCGTACACCCAAGCAAAATTCGAGCTGCTTAATTTGTCTGCCACTCTTCAGTGCAAGAACCCAGCACTGTTCTGAATTGGTTCTGGATTGTCACTCAAGCTGAGGTTTAAGGTCCCTTTCGTGTCACAGCCTCAGCTTGAGCTCTTGAGCTCAGGAGAATTCCTGAGAGGAAAAGTCGTGGCCAAACATTGGATGGCATACGATAACATGTAGGATGAAATTGATGAAATCCAATTAAGCGACCTGTCCACAACTCGACGATACTCGACGAACATACTACATTTGCTGAGAATATACAGAGAAAGTGAGAAAGGATGAGAAAGGGATAACTGGTAGAATTAACGCGCGGATCAACATCAACATGAGATGAACGCCTTGGATGAACGTTCAAGATGAAGATTGCTGCGGCATGTTGCGGCATGCGGCATGTTGCGGCCTTGAATGTGCGTGAATGCAATGGAGGTGCGGATGCCGCAACCTTGGTGAGGCTTTGCGCCGAGTTGCCGAAGGCATTGCCACAGCATTGCCATCGTATTGCACTTCGACGTTCAAAGAAGTTCACACACTTTTTCGAACCCGTTCCGAACCCGTTCCGAACCTGTTCCGTTCGGTCCCAAGCAGGTGCGAGCATGATCCGCACGAAGGGCGAGGCTGGAACCGGAGATGTGGTGGAGGCTGTCAGGCACATTCGCACCTTGCACAAGGAGCGATCCCTTCCACTTTGGAACATTCTACATTTCATACAAGCGCTTGTGCATTTGCAGCATGCTTGCAGCATGCTTGCAGCATGCTTGCCTGTGGCTGTGGCTCTGTCTTGCTCCGTACGACTTCCTCTCCTTTTGAGCATTTCATTCAGGAGATCCGAATGGTGCAGATGATGGACGATGATGAGCTCTTCACCTATGCAAAGGACAGCGGAATTGGGTGAAATGGCTAACTGCCTCTCCAATTTTCTGCAATATGTTGCCAACTCCATGAAGTTTTGCCGACAATGCCTCTGGCAAGGAAATTGGAGCCCCTATTGATCTTCTGCAGCAGGCAGTGGTGTTTCGTCAATCTTTGAAGTTAGCGCTGGTTGAAGACAACACAACATCTTGTTGCGCTGGCCGGTACTGTAGCCCCTCGACATAGCTTCCAGCAGCTTCCCCTTCCTGAGCACTGTCCTTTGTCCTCTCTTTCTCACTCGGCTTCCTATATTTGCAGGTCAAGAAAACCGGAAAGCTTCCTGCCGCGTTCTTAGCCCACGAATGAGGCCAAGAAGCCTTTCCCAGATCCAGGTAACCACCCACAAGATTGCTGGGGCAAGATGGCTTTCTCATTTTCTGCAGATGTTTTCTGCTACCACTGGGAAAAAAACTTTCCTGCAAGAATCTTGAGCCAGTTGTTGAGCCTCTGTGGCGTATGTTTCCATCTTTGGTGTGTAGATTCTTCTCAGGTAGTGAATTTTGCTGCTGGTGGCGTGGCAACTCCTGCAGATGCTGCCTTGTGTATCTGGATTGAAATATTTACTTACAAAGTCTTTATATAAAGGTCTCCAATCTGCTTAACCTTGCCATGCGTCTTGCCATGATTGGCTTTACCTGTGGACCAGTCCGATTGGAGGCCTTCTTGTTGAAATCCAGTAGCTTCACTGAAACAAGTTACAACATGATACAACATGAAGTAAAGAAAAGCAAACACATTTTGAAGATTTTTGAAGTCTCAAATTGACATAAATTGACCTAAGGCATGCAGCTGGGTGTGGATGGTGTCTTTGACGATGCCTCAGCAATCAAAGATCGTTTTCGCAGGAGTTGAAGCCGCTGCTTTCGAAATTTCTTTCCAAGCAATTTTCCAGAATTGCTGGGATACAAAAAAAACTTCACGGCGAATCTAAGAGATGGAAAGCATTCTGAAAGCTTGGCGGTTTCTGGAAGTCTACTACCGCATCGGAGGTTGGCAGTGGCATCTTCAAGTCTGAGGATCCGGCCAAGCGAGCACGTGCCATTGTCAAGGACGAAAGATGCACAGCTGCATAGGGATGCTGGAAGATGCTCCAAACAGCACAACACAGTTTGGAGATTTGTATAGATTTGTATAGATTTGTAACGGACATTGTAACGTTTGAATACATTTGACAGATTTTGACAGCACTCCGGGACGAGGGTCAGATGATTTTTCGAATCACAATGTGGCTTGCCACCTTCGATGCAGGCCGTGACTCACTACAAGGATCCGCAGGTTTGCCTGTGGTTGGGGTGTAGGATGATGTAGGAATGTCTGTAACTCATGCTTTGTACATCTTTGATAATCTTTGCACCACATCTTTGTTTTAGATTCTGTTTGTGCAAACCTAACTTCCTGGCTGCCTTTCATACAGCGCCTGGAAGGTCATTGCTGAAGTCTCCGAAGACTTGGGAGAGGTGCTTCTTTGGCACTGTCATAGCATCTGCATATTTATCACACCTTGCAGCATCAAACCAGTCTTCTGGAAGCTTGTCCTCGCTTGTCCTGCGGAAAAAATCTTGGCACACTGTTTCACGTCGGTGTTCGACCTTTTTGCGCTTTGCGCCTGTGCCTCTTTTCTATGATCTTCCTTGCACATCCTTGCACCACTTTCGTTCCCGCTCTATGAAAAGGCCATGACTGGCATCAACTGCGACGGCCTTGCAACTCGATTTGCAGACAGGGAAGGCCAAGAAGCTGCAAAACTTGACTCATTGTGTTGTGTGTCAAGATCAGAAGCAGCAAGCAAAAGATCCCAGCCACTGGCCTCTCTGGCAGCATGGCAGTGCTGATTTCTGACAGGTGGAAACATGCCTGCAGCCAAGAAGGCCAGGATAGAGTCCTATGCGGACCACAAGGGCCTTGCAGGCCAGGAGATGCTAAGTGCTTACACAATAATGCCAACAATGTATATATATATATTATATATATTATATATTATATATTATATTATATATTATATATTATATTATATATTATACATTATATATTATATATTATACATTATATATTATATATTATATACTATATACTATATATTATATATTATATTATTATATTATATTATATTATATCATATATCATATATCATATATCATATATCATATTATATTGAATTAGCTTAAATTATATTATATTACATTACATTATATCATATTATATTATATGATATAATATAATATGATATCATATAATATTATATAATATTATATATAGTATACATGTTTATATGTACATCGTATATATATATATATATACATGTGTGCACATGACATGCATGTACAGTATATGTATGTCATACGTCGGCGTGCGAGATGTGTCCAGCTTTTGATGCAGTGAAGATATGTGAAGATGCAATGTATTCAAGATTTCCAAGTTGTGGTTTCGATGCATCACATGTTGAAAGACCGGAGATAGTGTTTTAGCATCAACTCGCACATCCAACTCCAACCTGTGTGCGGGTCATGGAGAGGCACAGCCTTCTGAGTGGCTGAAGTTTCGATTTTCCAATCCCACCTTGGCCGGAGTGGATTGTCACGATTCTCACAATTGTCACGCTCACGAGCTGATTTTGGTTTCACAGCACAGATCGCAACAGTAGACAGAGATGTCTCTGCAAAGAGAGATCCAGGGTCTCTGGAGGAGATTCTCGGATATCCAGAGCCACAACCGCTTCTTTTGGCTTTGCCATAGAGTGACCCAGCAGAGCTCTTGCTGATTCCTCAGGCGACGAGTTTCTTTAGTTTTCTCCCCAGACCAGATATCAGCCGGTCCAGAGGGGACGAAAACAGAGTTTGTCCATGTTTGTCCTGTGTTTTCTCCTCAGCATATCTTGGCACCGTGTTCGCTTTGTGTTTTTGCTAGTTTTGAGAACTTCGTCAGCTTTGTGTTCTTGTTTTGTCTCGAAGCACCAAAACTTGCCACGGAGAAGAGCCTTATTTTGTGTTTTGAATAGGCTGAGACACCCTCAAAGGCTTGATCATGCCTGATCTAGATTTGTCAGCACCATGAAGTGTTTTGAAGCGTACGTCAGACAGAACCGATCTTGTCAAAAGGACTGTGATTTGATTTGATGTGATTTGTGAGTATTTGAATTTCAAACTCATTGCAGCATCCAATGATAGCATGGCCGAGAATGCCAATGAATCCGAGCGATTTGGACACTACCGAGCTGTGAAAGTTCTCCAAGAAGCTTGTGCTGACCTCTATCGTCCGAATCTTGACAACCCTTCAAGACACCTTAGAGCCTTAACGTCCTTTCATGTACATTGTTTTAAAATATGTTTGATCTCCATTTCTTTGGCTCGCAGCCAAGCTTCAAGGTCCTGTGTCTTTGGCACAACTCAAAGAACCTGGAGTCGTGCGTGGAGCTCTGAGGCTTGACACCGCAGCGAACACGTCAGATTTCTTCACACGTTGAAGAAATTACACAAGGGTCTACAGGGAATGCCCTTGCCGTTGTGGTATATATATAATATTATAATATATTTATATTATACTATGTGATATATAGATAAAAATACATATATCATCTGCATTGGCCCCTGCAGTGATGCCCTACAGATAATGCATAAAAAACTTGTGTGGCGTCAAAGTCAACACCGGCTAGGCCAGATTCTACTAACCTCACAGGTAGATTCAGACCTTAATTCTTCTTCATCTTCTTAGTCCTTGCTTAGGGATCCTCACATTGGCGGTGTTTTGAACGAAGTCTCTCGTAATGGAGGTCAATTCACTGTTGGATTGGATCTAAGGGTCACATAGACTCCAACCTTAATTCTTTATCCGGGCACTTCTGACACTTCTTGAACCAACTCTGTTGGCATCACCTTCAAGGGGGATTCCTTTCCTGCTTGAACGGTACTTGCTGGAATTTGTAGCAGGCAGGACTTCATCTCACCTCTTACACATTCATGAGTATGATCGCGCGCTACCTGTTATCATGTAGATCAAAGGGCGCGTCCTGTGCCCACAAATCACTTACGTTTTCGAGCAGCACTCAGATTGTCCATCCTGCTTTGGATGTTTGTGCATAAACAATTTCCGCACGGAACTGCACACTGCACAAGTCGGAGCATTTGATTCTCATGTCTGGCCAAGGAGGTGCCCTGCCCAGCGTGGCTTGACAGACACCTCGCATTGCACATGGACAAGCTCGGACAAGCTCGGACAAGCTCGGACAAGCTCGGACAAGCTCGGACAACCTTCGACCTAGTTCTGGTTTCCACCCCCCGAAACGCCGGTGTCAGCGCCAAGGTACTACCAAACAAATCCATGCGAATAGCTGTGCTTCTGGCGCTGAGCCTTGCCAGCGCTTCTGAGCTGCCTCGAATCCGGCCAGATGCAGCATCATTGCTGAGCAATGGCAAATGGTGGGCGCAGGCTGGGACGACGTATCTTGCTTTGCAGCTTTGATTCTATTTCCAGCAGATTTTCTGGGATATCCATGGATATTCCATAGCATCTACAGCATTTGTTAAGCTCTCTTGGTCAAGTCAGCTCTGCAGGTCGGCGACCATGTTGTTCACTCCCCACATGCTGATAGTGGACTTAGCTCAAATGTTGGAGACTACTACTACGCCTATGGCCTGGAGCTGAGGAAGATCCCATCGTAGTTGTTCTTTCTATTGATTTTGGGGCAATTTGAACATCTTTGAACATGTGTATTGAATATGTATATATTTATTTGAACATCTTTGAACATGTGTATTGAATATGTATATATTTATGTGGACTGTCCTGCAAACTCAAACTGATGTGAAACATTGGAATCTGCAAAAGAGTCCCAGCCTTCGAGGCTCGCATGGTGCTTTGAACGACGAGCTGCGCGAAAAACGTGTTGGCGGATCTGGCCGTGTTCACATTTTCCATCTTCCTGAGGTAGCACTGGCAGCACATGGTCGAAATATGTTGAAATATGTTGAAATGATGACCTCAAATATCTGCCTGCGCACTTGATTCACTGTATTTCACTGTCAGAATCACAATCTGGCCATATCTGGCCATGCGACATTGCTGAGGGCAAGGACTCGCTGGTCACAAACTTGCCACAGGTAGCCGGACGCCGTGATTCCTTGAGTTCCCTGGTGCCTTTCTTATCTTTCTTGGACTACCTTGGAAAGGGCGTAGAGTTTCCAGGCAGACTTCTAAGATCTTTCATGAGAAGCTTGCAATTCTTCTAAGGTGCAATTGAATCACAAGGATGCAATGAACTCAGTCTGCCGCATTAGCTTGAATTAGTGAATATCAGAAAAAGAAGCGTCGCGCCATTGATAATTACATTGTTTTCTGATTTTTCATTTTACTGTATCCGAAGAAAATGGATGCTTTAATAATGAGGTCCTCTCAGATGCCAAACTCTTCCCGAAACTTGTCAGCACGCGTGACCGTTCGGAGGGGCTGCGGCTTCCTGGACAACGAGTGAACACTCACCTCATAGATCCTAATAATGCTGTAGTGACAAAATATGACATAGTCCAGGTTGTTAAAGGTTTTGACTGAAGCACTCAACAAATTTCAGCATCACCTGCAGGCTTGGCCTGGAGTAGTCACTGTAAGTTTGCATAAACCAAGGGACTTTGAGCTGCCTCAGGACTTGGGCTGCAGTCTGTTCTACCTAGTGGAAAATATTTGATCAGTGTGACCCATGACAGAGGGACCTGGCAAGTGATGGCAAGTGGGGCTTTCGAACAGACGCCTTGAACCGAGAGGCCCTGTTCAGAAAGCGTAAGAAAACACAATCTGAGAATATCTGAGATACACTGAGACAATCTCCATCAATTTCCCAAATTTCCCAGACGGGACGAGCCAAATCGAGACGAGTCGAGCCACGTCCAGAGTCGAGACAAGTTTCGAGAGGACTACGAGTCTGGCCTTAGCACCTCTGGGACGCAGCTCGAGAAGAAGGCCAGCCGTGTCCTGTTTATGTAGCTGCTTCTGATTGTGAGTCTGCAGCAGTTTATGTTTTGATTCAGCACAAGCTAGTGTGCTTGGAACGACAAGCAATACTATACGCAAGATGCCTTCAGATGACTGCAGATGACTTCCTGTGACTTTTGGTGACCTTTGACCTTCCATGCGACTTCATCACTACTCTATACTACTCTCAGGTTGTGGACTCAATCAGCAGCAGCTCCTTGATGCAGCAGTTGACGGACTGTATAGCTGTGGGCTGCATTGGCAAGATGGAACTGAGCTGATTTCATGACAGAGTTTGAGATATTTTGTCACGCAAAACTTAAGTGAATATCCAACAGTATACCGAAGGAAGAGTCTACATGTGATAGAGTACATATATATATATATTTATATACATAATATATATATATATAAATTAATACACATATCTATGTCATCTGGTTCCCGGACCGAAAACGTATGGACGAGTACTTATGTCATTTGTCGAGAAAATCACCACAAAGTACTCATGTCACTGGACCCTAGTATAAGATGATATAAGATACACATGTTCAGAAAGGCCACATGTATCTTGACCTGTTTTGGTCTGTTTTGCAAAAGCCTTGATTCCTGTTGCACCATTTGCAGGATTTGGTGCAGCTTGGAGATGGCACGGACCAGACACGGACCCTTTCGTTTTGCCTCACGAATCGCTCATGAATGATTTTTTGCCGATTGACTCATTTTTGCCACGCACTGCGCGAAGGCGTAACAAGCTGATGGCAAACGCAACTGTTGTTCGAGGGTGTGCCGTTGGCATTGAAGATGTCTTGCTGTCGCAAGGAGTTACACCAACTCCAAAGCTACAGCGAATACCGTGCAATATTTGCAGAAGAAGTTCAAGGACAATGCAGTATTGTATTGCAACAGTCTTGGGATCAGTCTTGTCCATTTCCTTGCCAGAATTATTTCTGAGAGGATTTGGGCTACGAGACATGCAACGAGAAATTTAGTGATCAGACCGATGTAGTGGCTTTTTTGCCTGTCACTTGGCCTTGTTATAAAGGTGATTCTGATTTGTGTTTTGCAGTTTCAGTCACGTTTTTTTTTTTGTTTTTTTCCTTCTGTATCCTTTGATGTCAGCAGTTCACCTGCATCGGCCACTGGACAAGGACCAACTCTCCCTCTCTCTCTCTCTCTGTCTTTCTTTCTTTCTGTCTTTCTTTCTCATACATATGCATATTCAGGTGCATATGATGCATATGTATATGCCATATGCATACAAATATACATGGTATACTTGCAATAGTAAGATGTGTCTGCACACGTATTTGTGTAGCATGGAGACCATGGCGTCGAGCAGATTCGTTCCGGACTTTTGCTTTGCTTTTGTGAAATCGAGGGCACGGAGAGCGGCACTGTCACAGTGGGAGGTCACTATGATTCCAGACCCTTCGAGGCACTGGGAATTGGGTAGAAAATTGGGTGGAACGGGTAGAATCGGGTAGAAGGTTCGCACGCAGCTGGATTTCACTTTGACAGTTTTGGTCGCCTATGCTCAGGAATTCTTTGTACCTTTATGCATCTTGGTACCATTGATTGATAATTTGATTAATCTTGATTATCCATATTATCGTGCTGTGCTGTACTGCGCCTAGTATCAGTGTTGCAGGGATCGGCTCCTGGTGCAGTAGACAATGGTAGTGGAGCTTCTGCAGTCAGAATCCCAGCCGAAGGCTTCAGCCATCTTCAGGTTCTTTTTTCAGTTTGACACATTTTGACACTCTTGTTGCGTACTTTGTTTGTACTAGTAATGCGCATTTCGGACTTAGACAAGTGATGACAAGTGTCGGTGTATTTCCACGTAAATTCCTGTCGGTACAAAATCCAGGTATAGATGTAGACAAATCTGAATCAACTTTGAAGCAAGAGAGACTTAGAAAGCGGAGCTTTGTCCCAATGCTTGTTGAATCAGCCTGCAGCAGACCATATGTACCACATGTCGGGAAGAGATATATAGATATATAGTTTGGTGCAGACCGTCAGACCTCGAGAACTTTTAAGTGTATCAAGCTGCTGAGGTACTTGAAATTGCTCGGGCGGTTGCAAATGCTGGTGTCATGCTGCCCTGGATTCAATCAGGTCGTTCCATTGACTTGGCCGCTACCTGGCGTTCAGTGAGCTTGTCCTGGCATGACTGATCATGTGACGGTATTCACAGCATTCTCACTCGCCCGAGTTGCTTGATTTTGCTCAAATAGCACGCATGAAGCAAGCATGAAGCAAGCATGAAGCAAGCATGAAGCAAGCACTTCCACTAGCAAAGACAAAGCATTGTGGCTTGATGCGTTCAAAGTTTGCATTGATGGTTTGCGACAAAAAGCATGGTGCATGGAGCAGAGTCATTTTTTAGAGCTTTTTATCCAGGAGAATAACCTGTCAATTTGTAGCCTTCGCGTTCCGCGGCTTTATAGAAACAACGGAAGGCTAGATCAGCTGGAAAGGAAGACTTTTGCCAGGGTGTAGTGATGCAGTGATATGCAGTTCTACATGGTTGCTACATGTCTTCCACTCACTCATGATGACAAGTGATGAAAGAATATGAAAGACGTGAGACTTGAAATATCTTCATGTTCAGGATGTCCCTTCGAGAGCGGGCAGACCTTTTTTGCAAAAAGACCGGAAGGAAGCGTTGCGTCCAGCTTCCAGAGGACAAGTTGTTGCCATTCAACGTATCGTTTTCAGACAAGAATCAACCAATTCAAGTCGTATCCTGATTCCGTTCTATTCAGGAAGCCCTTAGCTGGGACGATCGAGAATGTGATTTGTGGTTTTACACCGATGGTTTCTTGCCTGAATCAAAAGAATGTCACATCATGCCTCATCAAAAGTTTTTCCTGAAGAGTTTTATCCCAGGTCCCTAATCAAGATTACTGGATCTGAGGTGAATTTCATCCAAGAGAAGCACCAGCAGGCAACTGGAGTCATTTTGGAGCCAGAGCACCTTTTCTGCATTTGTAGAGAGTAGCAGCCACAAAGCCAAAGCCCAGACTTTGAATTTCACACGGGAACTGCGTTCATTGCAAGGACAGTCATCCTGGAAGAATTTCGGTGGTCACTGTGACCACTGGCGAAGCTTGGATGGCCAAAGTAGGTAACTACGCAGTAAATACACTGGAAACATTGGCATTTGTCAAGTGATACCAGAGCATCCATGACAAACTTCCCCAGGATCGGCATCGATTCCACGAGCTTTTGTTCTGGAACTTCCATTGCCAAGCGTGGGATGACAAGGCCACAAGTACAAAAATGCCAAAGTGCTTTGGATGTGCCATTGACGTGTCTTTGCAGGAGCTCATTGTCGTGGAGACTTATGAAGATGAGCCAAGCTCTTTTCTTTCTGGCAAAGCTGCATGGACCAGCAACATGAAGGTCATCAGTTGCTAAGCTGAAGAGGGAGAGGTTGAATTGATTGCATGGGACCTGATTTGCACTTGGAAATACTCTGGCCCATTCCCAGCATTTGCCCTAGACAAAGTCACAGCCTCATGGCTGGCCAAGAAATGCCACGAAGGCAAAAAAAAAGGTGCTGCAAACGCTTTCCAACTGCTCTTGTTGCCAATTTCATGATGTCATGCCTGTTTTGTCGGAAATTCCAAGGTCTTCAGAGACTACCAGGTGATGATCTGTCTATCGGCGTGAAGAGGCTCCTTGTGAGAATGGCTTGTCTATGCTTTTCTGAACTATTCTGAACTACACTTGCATCCTCATGAATTTTCATGAATTTTCTATGCCCCATCTTGCCTCTTTTACTTCTCATATAGAGGTTTTAGATGGTTTTAGTTTAGCAGCTTAGCTCTTACCCTTTTTGCACCTTTTTCCGCCAAGTCGCTGAACTCTGCGCCTCGCAGGAACATTGGAATACATGCAGCAAGTGGAGATATGATTGCTCATTTTGACGATGATGATCTTTACGCCCCAGGTCAGGAGTCTCATATGGATCCATATGTCCATATGGGTCTCGTGTTCACCAGTCTCTCAAGTTACGGCTTCAACAGCACGGCAAAGCGTCCATTGCTAGACACGCTGACATACGCATCCGCCAGGGTATTTGGCCTTCATGTCGACCAGGCTCGTTGCCGCTCGTTGCTTTGTCGGAAATTCCGAGAGTTCAAACGGCTGCAAGTTCTCGTCCTTTGCTGATTTTGCTGATTTGATCTTTCGCACTCCCTGTGCATCACGCACCATTCTTTACATGCTATATGCAGCTTCTTACCGATCTTGATGCACCACACTGTCTGGATCAGCTTGCAGGATGTCATACTTTGAGGGTGCCACAGCTTTGAAGCTTTCAAGCTGGTATGTTGGCAATGCCGAGGCCAGTGTAAAACCGTCCAGTGCCAGGTACTTGTTTGCTAATTAGATTCCCCATGATTTCTGTCTTCGAAAGACTTTCGCTTGAGTCCTTTAAAATTTGAACTGCAAAGGGATGCTTCGGGGGAGTCAACCAGTCAAAGATCCAGAGTTTTTAATTAAATCTGTTTTGTCGATTTCTGCCAGAAGGTTGGTGCATTCGGCTACTGCGATGCAGCACGATTAGGACGAAGACGTGTGGGACTCGATCCAGAACAGTTGCAACACCCAGTGTGGCAAACGCTGAGAATCCTTTGTGAGCCACATGCTGGTCTTAGGTCACATGAGCAGGAAGACACCAGAAGTGAAGATTGGCTTGTATTCGTTGCTCCCTGAGCGTTGTGCTGCAAACTCCATCAAGGTGATCGAAGGCCATTGAGTACAGCATGTACATGCCATGCTCTGCAAGGTCTTTTTCTCTTGACCTATAGTCCAGTCCTAAAGGCAACCATGTATATTACATTTTAATACATTTTATAATAAGCATATTCTGTATATACTTTCCTATGTCAATCCATGTCAGCTCTATCACTGTTGCAGCCGAGGTTTGGATTTACTTTGCTGTACCACAGACAAGTGGCATTGCAGCTGCCGTTCGGCGATAGAAATCTTGGTGAAGACTACGACTGGTGCGTGGCCCTCATGGACGCTTTGCTGAGTTTCATTTTTTTTTTTAAGATTGTCTGAATTTCTGAATAGGTTTGAAAGACTTTTTTTTTTCTGCCAACCTCAATATTCCTCAATTCAGCTCATGCTTTCCAGCAGCCTCATCATTTTCTATGAAGTTTCCAGGAGAAATTTGGCCAGCTAAGCCTAGCCTTGATGCTACTCGGCAATGTTGATGCGTTTTACTTGGAAGCTCTTTGCATTTGATGATTCCCGAGGCCAGATGAATTTGGAGTCTGCCTACATGTGCAGCAGCTCGGCTGTATGTACATATGCATTATACAATATATAATATGTATATAAATGTATAATGTATATATATACACATATCATTATATATATATATATATGTATTATAGCTTATATATATATATATCATTATGTATAGCTTATATATGTATATAGCTTATTGGCCTATATATATATATATTTTTTTTCCTCATGCCCATGGTAACGAGAGTCGTTGCGGCATTGCGACTTTGAATTCTAAATGTCAATCCAGACCAATGAAGTGGCCAAAGTCGTGGTCCCGCATCTTCGTGCAGATATCCAAAAACGACAATGGCAAGTCTGGTAAATCACCGTGCTCCGCACTGGTGCCATGCGCACTGAAATCAGTGCCAAAACTTTGAGCAATGGCCCTACAAAGTCCTGGCGGGTACTCCTTCAACGGAGCCGTGTTGAAGTTTCCATGGCTATCT
>Ga0126342_10006015_pt1 | contig 21380 bp, 17 predicted proteins | sample Cyp1metagenome_FD_92528 | JGI IMG/M metagenome (GOLD analysis project Ga0126342, IMG submission 92528) | Coral microbial communities from Lord Howe Island, Old Settlement Bay, Australia - Cyphastrea 1 metagenome | ecosystem: Host-associated > Invertebrates > Cnidaria > Coral ... | reverse complement strand
TCCATCCCCCAATTGATAGAGAATTCATCTCTTCTGTTTGATTTTCCTCTTCAGCGCCTATGACGCTTCATGGAGGATTTCCTCTTTGATCCTTTCGATCCTTTCTTCACTTGAATCTTTCCACGTCCCCCAGTTCTTGAGGGAACCGAAGGCTCAAGTGTGGATAAGGTGAAACGTGTGCGCTGTTGGGAGAAAAAATGGAGAAAAGGAGCCAGGGAGGGACGGGAAGGGGGCAAAGCAAGTTCCGCAAGCACAGACAGACCTTCATTAATGTAGATCCTTGCGGTTTTGGGTGCTTGCCAGCGACCCTGAAGCAAAATTTTGTCCATAGAATGGTGCTTCGCAAACCAGAAAGTAGCGCCACCCCGGCGCAAGCTGTAGGGTCGAAATTGAAACTGCTCAAGCTTCAAGGCAGCAAGGGCTTCGTTGAACAAGGCCCGCCATTTACCAGGACTCGAGGCTAACGGGGTATTGTCAGACGCGAGAGACTTCCAGTGTTGGATGAATTTAACCACCATATCATAACCAATCACTGCGCTTTCAGCGGCCCCGGCCCGTTTACCTCCTTTGGTAAGACCCAAGGAGAGAATATATAATCCTGGAGGCTGCAGCATCAATGAAGACTTGAGAGGCTCGGAGAGCCAGAATTTCCCCTGTACGAAGCATTCCATAATAACCTAGTAGAAGCGAGACCCCAAAGGTGAATCGCTGATGGAAAAATGCCCATCCTACCATAGCATGAAGCACATGTGATGGCAAGGGGGGGGCCCTGCAAGGAATCTCGTTCAGGGCCCATGTCTTAAGGAGCCGCCAGGCTCCCAATAACTGACCCCGCAGACGGACATCGAAATCCTGCAGACCAGCAACCGTATCACTGGCCATGGCCCGACCTTGACCCGTGCTCCACAGGTGTTCAAGGTAATCACAAAGGAGAGGATCAAGCTTCTCCCTTTGCCTAGGAAGTTGCAAATCATTGTCCCGTAGGAATTGTAAAAAACCATCGATTGCGCGTTCATACCTCTGTTTCGTCGCTGGTTGCACTGTCAGATCTTTTAAACTGCCCAACTTTTGTCGCTGTCTTGCCCGGTCTGCTTGTGTAGCTGCTTCCAAGTGCCTTTTAGGCATGAACCTTCCGAAATTTGGTACGAACCCGTCGCCCCCAACGACTGGGGCGATCTGCCGGGTTCTGGTCCGTTTGGATATAGCCCCACAGGGCCTGATTTGAGCTACAAAGCAAGAGGGCATTGATTCGCGACAGGGTTGAGCGCAGCTTACGGCTGCTGGATCTCCCACGCGACAGCGCGTGTAAGACCACAAGTGAATCCACTAGATGCAAAAAGCGGCCTTTGATCTGCTTTTGGTGCTGGATTCTCCACTTGAGTGAAGTCAGCACCGCTCTCATCTCGAGAGCATTGATGTGTTCGGGCGTGCCTTTCCACGACCACCCGGCAACGATCTGCCACTTCCAAAGACGTCCTGGGATGGACGTACGCAAACGATGGAATTTGGTGAGCTGGCTTGAGGCGGTGGAGAGTAGGATGTCCTCTCCTTTCACGCTCACCAGCTGTCCCAACTTTTGGACCAGGCGCTCCCCGCCCTTAGGCGTCGGCCCGCGCAAAGGCCGTAGAGTGGAACGCCACAACCTGGATTGTAAATAGGTTTGGTGCTCAGGGTTGACAAAATTGATGATCTGTTGTGGAGTGTAAGCTGGACATAGACCCAAAGGTCCGCACAACTGCCCCAGCAGCCAGGCGACCACTGGCACGCTCCAAGTGTTCCCAATCAGTGTGTGCCTTGCATCCTGATGCTGAGGAGACCCCCTCCCCTGTTTGGGCCAGCAGCAAGCCGTGTACCCTACCGGAAAACCAAGCATGTACTCTTTCTCCTCGATGGAGGGTAAGCGCAAGGAATTGTGCTTATTGATGAGCAAATTCTTGGATGCGTATTGGTATGGCGGGTACCTGTAAGAGTCACGCTCCCAGCGTGCCAGGTCTTCATAGCTGCATGATTGCACACCCGCCGGCTTGTGCCCAGGACGCGACCTTGGCCTGGAGGTGGTAAAGGTTGGAAAGGGCCGTGACGGATCGACCTTGATCCACCCCTCCTGGCAGACTTCTTCCAAGTCTTGGTAAGCCTCCAAAGTCACCTCCCTAGGAGCGTCCCCGCTCCCCGCCTTGAATGCAACCCCTTGCTGTGCAACCAGCTCCCAGCTGATCCAGTACAGCCGAGGACGGCTTGTCCAAGAGAGGGTCCCAGCGTCACACCGCCAGGGCTCATCCCCGTAGTCTGCTGTCATGATGTCCCTATCAAGCTGATCCATGGAAGCCACGCTTTCCATGAGGCAGTGGACTTGACACCAAGGAAAGGAGCGTCGAAGTAACTGCCAGATACGCTTGACATGCGGGAAGAGACCGGAACGCTCATCACGCAGTGCACCTTTGCGTTGTGCGTTGAGGCCACTCACCCCTTGACAGGGCGGACCCGCCCCGAGAAGTACGAGTGAAGCCTGAGAATAATCTCTGGCCCAGGTTTGGACCTCATCTTCCTGGATGTCAGCAACATCTGAAAAATGAACAGCTTCCGGGAAATGGGCAGCGACGACCCGCTGAGCGACTTTGTCCTTTTCCACACTGATGTGACCTATGATTTGAAGCCCGAGCAGATCACAAGCGACCCTAAGTGCTGCAATGCCGTCAAAGAGGCCTACCGTAAGGACTCGGTGCTCCTGACGAAGCTCTGGAAGTTGTCCGCGGAGGTGGCCCTGCGCAGCCAGGCTACCAGCCCGACTGAGCGCGACAGAGGCGCACAGGCCGCCCCCAGTAGTTGATGCATCGCTACAGGTTACCTGCTCACTGTACTCAAGCCTGAAATCAAGGCGGGCTAAAGGCAACAGACCGACAAACCGTAACAGTTCGACGCGGCATGCCTGAGGTAGCCTCATCGTGTGTACCTGCTTGTGCTCAAAAAGCTCGATGAACTTCCATACCGCGTTGAGGCACCCAAGGAGCTGTCTCCTGAACATGGCCACATAGACCAGGCCGCCACACACCACCTGCATTTGCTTTTGGGTGACCGTTGGAAGCTCCAACAGAGATAATGTAGCTGCCAGGTACTTCAGGAGTTTACTCTCCCGCGGGTAGGCCACACCCAAGCACCCGTCTACCTGCGCCCCCTGAACCTCTGCAAGCTGACCTCGTTCCACGGCTTTCTTGGTGTTGCGGGGGATGTCCCAGACCTCATACTCTTGGCGAGGGCCAAGACGGCCGGTGACAAGGACCCGGCCAGAGTCACCAAATCAACCGACTTGACCTTTTCCAACAGGTCATAATTGTCAAGGTAAATGCGCCAAGCCGGGTTGGCTACTGTTACCGCCCGGTCCTTCCGGATTTCGGCCTCTGGAGCGGCCACTTCAGTGCCAGACCCAGCCGGCTGGTCACTGCTCCAGAGTGTCAAGTTCCGGTGGACATGCTGAGCGAGGCTGACTGAATTGGCGAATCCCATCGGGAGTACCCGTGACGCCAGGTAGACCTCGTCATCCCTCATGTCAGCAGGGAGACAACATGCAGGAACGAGACGATTGAAAGCCATAAACTTGTACCAAGCCGGAGGAACAGACATGGTGTAGAAAAAACACCGTACATCCTCGCTACTGATAAGCAAGCTTTCGTCCGGTTGTAGGAAGAACGGGTTCATCAAGGACCACATTGGCAATGTGTCGACATCGCCTTTCAGCGGTTCGGCGATGCCGTTAAAGGGGGTTAAGTTCATTATTAACCTAAAGACCTCACAGCCATCCACCCATTCGTCTTTGGTCACTCCAAAGAGGCCATTTAACAATGGCTGTCCATCCACCTGGAAAACTTCACTGGACCTTAAGAAAGTGCAGACACCAGCCCGCACCAAGCCAGTGCACACTTCCGCCCAGGCGGCCTCAGCCACCATGACGCGTGGGGGTCTGCGTTTTTCCCACCGTTCGGGTGGTCTGATAAAGAGGTCAAGGTTTTCCACATAATGACGGGCTCCTAGAGTACACACCTCCGCCAACGGCACACAGCCAACTTCTTTGGGCAAAGCTGGAGCTATGTTACGCCAGGTAAACTCTCTTGCCGTCTTGATTTCATCTCCTTTGTAATCGATCCCTCGAGTGCTAAAGAACCCGTCCCAGTCAAACTGTTCAAGCTTGCCAGACAGGGACCCAAACCGCACAATGTCTTTCACAATCCAATCCAAACAGCTCTTGGTCACATCGTTGACATCGCCATCAAAGTGCAACTCATTCCCCCACAGGGAGTTCAAACTCATGCACACACTGGACAACCAACCAACTTCAAAGGCAGAGAGGTCAGGAAAAACACCCAACAGTAAACTACTAGAGGTAGGTAGGGGGAATAAGGTGGTGTGTGTCCGCCTACCCATGTGCTGGCTGCGGAGTGGAAGCACCTCCAGCAGCCACTGTTGGATTTTCAATCCTACATCTACCAACCTACTACCCAAGAGGTTGCCCAGCCTTTTTTCCAACCCTTCACGAGTTGATCCTGGCAATCCCTCAGCACTGTGGCCCTGGTTTTCAAAAAATACCGGGTCACCTAAAGAAAGTGAATGAGATTTCACTGGAAAAAACTTCGTCGGAAGGACAGCCACCGGGTCGGCAGCTGTGTCACTTCCAACGGGAGAAACATTTCCCTCAGCGCGTACGGCTGAAGCAACTGGAGAAGACATCGCCTCGGGGACAGGCACTGTGCCCAAAAATCCACCTGGGGCGGCATAGGAGCGAGCTTCGTCCTCCCGAAATTGCATGCATCCCGCTCCCGGCCCAGGAGCGTTCATAGCTGCCTTGTAGGCTCCTCCATCCGAGTGCACCAAACCATTCATCCCTTCTTCTCGCCCCCCTTCCCTTTGTCTCGCCTGTTCTCGTCCTTCCTGTCGTCCTTCCCTTGATGATCCTTGCCTTTCGTCTTGCCCTTGGGGGCTCCCTTGATCCCGGAGGACTGACTTTGCCACTTGGCCCGAGCGTCCAAGTAGCTCTCCTTCTGGGCTGACTGAAGTTCCCCCCTCGCGAGAAGAGCCGTGGTCTCTCCAGACGCGAGCTCCACTTTCTGGGCCACTGCCCAGTGGGTACCAGCCAACGTTGCCTCCTGGGCCTTTAGACGCTGGCAAAGTATATCGACCGCCAGCGCTGTCTTCCCTCTGAGTAGGGTGTCTATCGTAGTTGCCAGCGTCAATAACTCTCTTGCTTGCGGTCCACTTGCCTTTTTCGCCAGGACATTCCGGAAGTAGAGGAGAGCTATTGGACTTGTGTCCTTTTGGTCGCTTTCTTCGCCCGCTGTTGTCAGCAAGCTGCGACGCATGCTCAGGAGCGTTTCCAAACCCAAGTCTCCCGGATAGCGCTCGGCGATCACCTTGGTCTTCGTCTCCTCGGAAAACACGCCGTCCTGGCCCGCACCAGCTGACCCCGTCGAACTGCTGGTCTCGCTGCTGTCGGGGCTGCTGCTGGAGCTGGACCGCCTCTTTTTGCGCGAGGCCAGCTTTCGGGCACGCCTCAACACCCGTTTTCGGACCTTCTCCCTGGGGTCGAGGCCCGTGCCGGCGTATAAGAGGCTCAAGTCCTTTTGGACCGCCTTGCCCGCTTTCCGACCGCTGACTAACTCTTCGGTCTTGTCCTTCTTCTTTTTCTTGTCCTTCTTTGACTTCTTGTGATCCCTCTCTTCTGCCTGCTGTCGGACTTCGAGGTCGCCCCCGGGTGCCACATCTTCCCGGGGTCGCCGCTCTCGCAGGAGCTCCTGCTCCCTCTCCCTCAGTTTGGCCAGATCGTCCTCTCCGCCCTCGCGCGGGGGAGCTAACGCCCGGACCCAGCCTTCTTCGCCCTCTGCCTTGGTCTGTCGTCCTCTCAGGGCGTGTACGAGGAAGTCGCCGCTTTCGATCTGGCTGCACCCCGGTGGGCAGAGGTGCAGCCTGAACTGCTGTGTCTTGTCCCCCGTGTGGGCTCGTAGGACGTTTTCGGAGTCCGTCCCCGTCAGGTCGAGGCAGACGTAGACAGCATCCCTTTCCACTTGGACTCGGGCTATCGTACCTGCAACTTTGGTCGGTGCTCCAAAGTAGTCCCCCTGGGTGACAACCAAGGATAACCCTGGTCGAAGCTGCCCCAGAGGAATACGATGCAGGTCCACTTCCTGCCCCGCACTCCACGGGTCCTCCGCCTCTTCTGCCGCGGCTGGCCTTCTTAGTGCGCCTCTCCTTCTGCCCGGGGCCGGGGCGCCACCGCTAGAGCGGCTGGCCGGCGCCTCACCCCCGCCGGCCTGGCATGGGCTTTCGCCTTTGGTTTGGCTTTTGGCGCCATCCCCTCTGCCACTTGAGGTTGCGCCTCTCCTCAATCTTCTTGCGGGTGAACTCACGGGCCCGCTGTCGCTTCTTGGCCCCCTTGGTCCCTCTTTCTCGGGACCTGGATCGCTTGGCCGGTCGCCGTGGGATGGGCCTGCGCCCCTCACTGTCCACGTCGTCTTCCCGATCAGCTTCGGCCTCCGGCCTCCGCTCAGGAGTCAACGGGCGGTGAGACCCTCGACCGTCAGGAGCGTCAACCTCCTCCCGACTCGATCCCTTGTGCGCCACAGGACGCCGGTCCCGACAAGTCGACGCTTTGGGAGCTGGGTAAAGCGCCAAGTGGCTTGTCAAGAAGGCCTGGTCCCTCTCTGCAGCCTCTCCTTTTCGCGTCCTCCTCTCTTCTCTTCGTGCCTGCTTGTTCGACCCAGGAGCGTTCTTAACCGTCTCCCTCCGGTCGTCACTCTGGGCGTGCCCTTCTTTCTTCCTCTGTTCTTGCTTGTCCTGAGACCTGTCCCTTTCTGGCCTCGGACCGGTGTCAGGAGCAGATGCCACTGCTTCCCGGACTGAACTCTCACGAGTTGCGTCCTCTGTTTTCTCCTCTTTGGCCTTTTCCACAACCGGGGTGTCTGTCTCCTTTTCTTCCTCCTCAGAGTCCTCCTCAGAGTACAGGCTATCGTCTCCTGCTTTTTCTGCTTCCTTTGCAGGAAGTGTAGGCCCGGAGGTAAGGCCCTGCGTCTCCTCCTTCCCCAGGTGGCTGGCCGATTCCCTTCCCTTGGGATTGCACGCCTCGGCCAGGTCTGAGAGCTCACCCGCGGCTCCCCTCAAGACCTCTACCACCCGCCTTTGCTGCCCCTGGAGGTGACCAGAGCGCAGCAAGGCAATGATCCGAGCGACTGCCCGGCAACCTCCGCAGACAGGTGCTCCTTCAAACACCCGACACTCTGCGCACAACATACAGCTGAGAGCCAACACTACGGGCATAAAGAAGAAGGTCGAGACACTCTTTACCCTCGGGGGCGTGGAGACATGTATGTATGTTTGTACATATACATACATATATATATATATGTGTGTGTGTATGTATATATATATACATATACGTAAGTATACATATATATATCATATATGTGCATATATAATTATATATATATTATTTTATACATGTATAATATTTATATTGTATTATATTCATGTATAGTATTCTTATGATGATCATTATTACTAGTAGTAACATCATTATTAGTAGTATTATTCCTTATTACTATGTGTATAATAAATATAAACATCCCAGAAGCTAGATGTAGCATGCCTCCCTTTTCTGCACTCAGCTGCGGGGCCGACGTCCAAATCCACGCGCCTCAGGGCTCATAAACCCCTGGGGGATAGTTGATCCTGGGGTCACAGAATGGTTTGGTGGCAAAGTCTGCAGCCACCTTTCTAAGTGAGGTTATGCAATTCCACAATCACATCGACCCAAGGAACCATTTAATCCAATCAGTAGTTCCAGAAGCCAAGAAAAGCTCGCACTGTTCAACCCCTGAATTTTTTTTAGCAAGAAACCCATCATGCTCTGGTTCGGTTTTTAACCCCTTTTCACTGGCCTTTCAGCGGGTTGCACACCGAAATCTCTCCATTCTTGGGGTTGTTTTGTTCGTGATCTTCAATTCTTCAATCCATGAGGCCATCCTCGATGCAATCCTTGGTTGTACCAAAAAAAAATCTATGTTTTGCGTGTAAATCTCCCCGACCTTGCTTCCTTGACTTTCCGCCTCCACCCGAGCCTTGTGCGGCGCCGACAGGCTGTCGGCCTTGTTTTTGGCGGCGACCTTGGGGGATTCCGACTCCAGCTTTGAGGTGACGATCTCCAGCAAACCTCAGGGGCGGACCATGGTGACTGGAGATTCACCATGACTTAAGGAAAAAAAAACATATGAATCTGTGAATGTGTAAATGTACCATGTATAATCATGTATAATCATGTACATCTATATCTCTTTCATGAACATTTACATCTCTGAATGTATTTATGTATATGTATGCAATATTTTGTGCAAGATACAGTCTTTAGCTATTTCTGTGGTCAAAACATGACATATGGGGTATGGTCATCCATCATCATTAGGGAGTCCAAATTAATTCCTATTTATATATGATTAGAGGGATTACTACACTCCTGAATTCTATCGTGGAACTGCATGCTATTCCTCAAGTCCACTAACATGGCACCTTGGCACCATGGTACGGTGAGGAGTGGATAATAAAATCACTCCAAAACTGACATCCCAATGCGGGCCGAATCCAAACTGCACTGGCATCTCTCAGGGTGCCGGACTCCGCATGGAGGGTTGGCCTTTCACATTCCTCTTGGCCAACAGCTTACCAGTCAGGGCACGCTCCTTTGCGGTCCTGAGGAATCTGGGAAAAGGTGAATCCAAAGCAGTGCGACCGTCACGACCTATCGGCTTGTTGTTTCTGGCACTGCCAACGGCCATATAGTCACAGTACAAACCCAGGGATCCATCCTGAAACAAAGACCCACGTTTGACTGGATTGGTCGCTTGACAAGGCCAACTACTTCAGCACTTTTAATTTGGGGATACTGTCCACGGTGTACCCCTCATAAATCAGGTTTACTTAAGCCAGCCATCTGTGTTGGGTAAGATCCCCATGTTGATCATGTCAAAGTCACAGGTAAAGGGTTTTGCAAAATAATGATAGTTGTTGCCCCAAAAAAAAACAGTGTTTTCGTCATGGAAATTGCCAATTTTGCATGACAACTTGGAGACCATGACTACGGAAACCACCAGATAGACACAGAAAATGACGGAAAGCGGCTGCTTCTTCTTGCGGTTTCTTTCCCGCTTCTCCTTGCCAAATCACCAAAAGCACATATGCCATACGCCCACATATCCCGAGTTTGGGTGTTTTCCCACTCGAGAACTGTTCATTCGATCTGTGCCACCAAGCCTTGGATGCCTCCGTCTGTCACGTTAACCTCCCGCCATGATTCCTACGGAGCCCGGGCCCTAGCACCTCTTCGCGTTGATGGATGGCGGCTGCTTTGGCCGCTTGGGCTTCTTCATAGGCTTTCAACTCCCTGAAGGCTAGGGAAGCCCATGGTCAGCGACATAGTCAGGTCAGTTTCCCCTGGTTTCCCTGGTTTGGGAGAATCCCAAGGAAGTGATCCGGGAAAAACTGAGACTTGCAGCTACCCCATGAAATTCACTGGTTCCTGCCACCAAGCGCCCGTCCTTTGAAAGCGAGTTGCTTGAGACGCCTCGCGCCGCTTTCTGCATCCAAGAAAGGGATGAATCCACCATGGTTTGGGATTTATGGGGACGCAATGAGCAATGCTTAGTATGGGGCAGGGCCATCAGTGTACTACCTGACTGCTAATATGATTAATATGTGAGATCGAAACATGTCGAAACTGTTTCGTACCCAAGTTTGGTTTTGCCGCACAGCTGTAAGACTCAAGTTACTTCACTTCAGATGCTGCCGAAGGTGTATTGCCAAGATCCAACCAAATTCAGGACATAAGTTGCAGCGAGATACCGTTTGAAACTGGAGCAGTTTGATGCATCTGGCAAAGTCCCAAAGACTTAGAATTTACAGTTGTTGGTTACACACCCATGTTTGCTTGTTAAATGACGCTGTCCCAAAATGTCAAAGCCCAAAATCTCATTCTATCACCATGTTTTTCACGCATTCCCTATTCTGAGACAAACCCTGGGAAATATTGGATTCATTCAAATACCCCATTTCTGCAGTGCCTTCGCTTTCTTTCCGCGTGATTTCTTCTTTTCCGTGGGCTTTCTGGCTGCCTCTCCTGGCCGAACAAAAAATGGACATGTTCAAAAAAAAGTGGGTTCAAAGGTGTGCAAACCGCTCCCGGGAAACACCACCAGTGTTATTCAAGAAAAAATTGGATTTTGGTTCACTCCCATCCATGGAATCCATCGTGCTGGTATGCCAACATGTCAGAACAATCACCCAATGATGCCAGGAATATACCGTGATCTTCCATGGACGGCATGGGGTTGATGGCATTTGTTCTGCAGTACTTTGGCATTTTGTGAGGAAAACAACAAACCACAAGCCACGTGAATGAAAAAGACTGCACTGCACTCACAGCATCCTTGCGGCATATGGTGTTGCCATTTTTTTCAATTCGATTCACTTTCCAAAAGGATCAATCCGCTACTAATATCTATTAGTTTGGCATAAAGACAGGTGCTGATCGCGGAAGCGGTGAACGAGGGAATTCACAAAAGTTACACCGCCAAGAGACCCCAAACAATATGGGGTAGGAAGTCAATGCGCCAGATACAATCAACAGTCTGTATGGAACAGTAATAAACCATGTGAGAGCAGCAGGAACTTGCTTGGCCTGGCACACGAAGCAACGTTGTGTCTAGTCATCAAGACCTCACACCAGAACTTCATACCAGGACCAGGACATCTAAGAAAATTTCAAATTCAAAAAATCGTCAAGAAGTGCCTTCAAGAGATCTTCAGACAAGAACTTCGTATGACCGTCCCAGAAGAACTTTCATACAAGCACCAACGCAAAGCATCTTCAAGATCTTAACCTCTTGAGGAGGATGTCAACAGGATCTCCACAAGATCTTCGCACAAGGACCTGCACAAGATCACGCACGGACCACTTGAAGGATTTCGCCAAGCTCTCTACAAGATCTTCTCACAAGGAATTATCAAGGACCGCGACCAAGATCTTCATGCCAGGACCCCGAAGAGAATCCCACAAGATCGTCATAAAAGGACCTGCTGCTGCTAGAGAGAACCTTGCAAGATCTTGACACAAGAAACTCCCATGAGCATCCCAGAAGAGCTGTTTTACAAGCACCTCTAAGACATGACATCTGCAAGATCTTCGTGCAAGGACCGCTTAGAGAGGATCTTGCCAGGATCTCCACAAGATCTTCTGACAAGGACGTGTACAAGAGCATGCAAGGACCTCTGTGAGGATACTTCACAAGGATCTCCACAAGAGATTCTGACAAGGAGATGCGCAATATCATGCAAGGGCCTCTTAGAGGATGTCAGCAGGATCTTCACAAGATCTTGTCATGAGGACCTGTACAAGATCATGCAAGGACCTCTGACAGAGGGTCATCAAGATCTTCACAACATCTTCTCACAAGGACCTCTCCAAGACCTCGGTCCAGATCTTCATATATTACGGACCTGTGAGACTGCACCATGAAACTCTTGCAAGGTCATGAAAGTTTGGAAGGACCTTCCAAAGAACTCACAGGATCTCTTTACCAGAATCTCACGGAATCAGCTAAATTCAGCACCGCGCCAAAACCAGAGCGATCCGACACGCACAAAGTGCCAAGAAGGTTGCGGGAGCCATGTCAAAATTCGCACCACGCCACAACGAGAGCGATCCGACGCGCCCAAACTGCCGAGAAGGCTGCGTGAGCGATATCAAAATTCGTAGCGCACTACAACAAAAATCATCATGTCCAAAATCAAATATTACAACAGTTTCACAAAACGCGGCTTTCGACCCTGTCAAAACGTCGTCCAAGTTCACCAAATAGTCCTGCCACGAAAAACGACTTCCAAACCCATCTCTCATTTTGACCCACGCCTGCAAAGGTTTTAGCAACGTGCCGGAAGTACCACGCCTGCCATGCGGATGGAAAAGTGTCCGCACCTGGCACGCAAAACGACGTTTCAGACCTGCAAATGTCCCGAAAGTGCCGCGCCTGCCACGAAAAATTTACATAGCTCAAAAAACGAGCACGGCGTGCTAGTAAAACGACACCTTCGGAAGAGCCACAACCGCGGCGCTCATCTTGTGCGAGCTAACGCAGTCGAAATGCACATGGACATCTCAAGGGAACTTTTGTGCGAGCCTGCGCAGACGAAACGAGCAACCCACAGAGCGTAGCCTGATCTAACCCCGGCCTTTGACTCTTACCGTTAAAAGCTCTCAGTGTGGACACACTGTTTGGGGAAAAAACATCAGCTTGGATCGGCCTAAGACTCCCAGACTCCCAAAACATCTTTCTTTTGGCCCAGACCCTGGTGATTGTTGCGACCCAACCTGCTTCGGGCTTCTCAGTCACCTTTGGTTCCGAAACAACCTCCTTCTCTCGTCGCCTCGACGTCATGGGTATGTCAGAGGGAAACAATTCAGACAAACGGCTTAAAGAATCCTCAAACTTTCCAGCCAGGGACAAAAACATGATTTGCAGTATGGGTCAAAATCCTGGTGCCTGGTTAAACTCAAAAATGGCTAGTGAATGGATGTTCATGTTCATCCCCTACAAATATGGTATAATGGGTTTGATCATGTTTGACTCATCCTGATTTGACAGAAAATGAGTGGCTTTGGATCTCGAAAACTTTGATGTACCTCTTCTTTCCTCGGCGTGGAGCTTTCTCCTGCATGATCAGAGGAAAGATGGGACCCTTGACTATCGGGAAGTTCCAAATACCTCACCCGAATTAACGGCATCAGTCTGGTGGATCAATACGAATCATGACAAGGAGTTGATTGGGACTCTGGATCCCTATGTAATGGGTTTGTATGAAATTTGGCGTAGCCCTAAATCCATTGGTGAGTCAGTCCCTATCTAAAATTGCCATTTTGGGGTATACACCCTGTGGCCTTTGCTGCCGATGAAGGGCCTGCACTGGCCACACCTGCAAGGTGGACATGGGGACCCGGCAAACACATTCTTGCACCAGTATGTGTGTACCTGGCATATACATACATGTCATAGATATCACAAATGTCACATCTACCATATGTATATATATATATCAATCAATCAATCAATCACTCACTCACTCACTCAATCAATCAATCAATCAATCAATCAAACTGATCTGATATGATCTGATCTAATGCAATCTAATCTAATCATATTTAATCTATCCAATCGAATCGAATCATATCTGCTTATCTATCGACATCGTGGTGCTGTCTGCGTCCCGGCCCGTGGCTCGTTTTTTTAGCTTCCTTTCGCTGAACTTCGGCACCGGGACTTCACCGAATTCCATGGCGAAGATGACGAGGCGACTGAGCTCGTGGATGGGCTCGCAGCGACATTCGGAGATCACGTGGTGGGTCAAGTTACCCCCTTTGTAAACATCAAAATAGCTGGTCAATGGATGGTAATCCCATGTAATCCCCCTAATTATGGTCCCATATGTTTTGACAAAACACCCATGTGAGTCATGTCATGTCATAATGTAAGTCATGTGCCATACAGAGCTACAGCTGATTTCCATGGTGATATCACAAGTCCACGAAGCGATTTCCATGGATTTTCGGGATTTCCAAATGGACACTTCCCAACCAACGGAGGCTCCCTCGTGTGGCACACGCCTTTCTGGTGCCACCGTTGAGACGCCTTCGCCCCAACGGAACCTGTGCATCGCGTCGCGTCACGCGTCGCATCAGCGGAGCAGGGACGGCTGCGACTTGCTGCGGGTCGACTTCACGGGCTCTGCTGGCAATCCCCAGAATCCACAATCCCCAAGCATCCAGCACTCCCAAGCACCAGATGTGTTCACCGTTGATCATGACAAATCCATTAGTCAAGGCTGTCCATAGCCTGACCCTAATTGTTGATTCGGGAATCATCTACTTCCACAACTGTTCCAACCTGAACCCCGCCGCCGGCTGATGCATTCCACGCGCATTCGGCTCAGATTGCAGGAAAGATAGAGGCGCGAGGCGCTGACCGATTCACAGAAACTGTGTATCAATGGACAAGACAGAGGGTTTTTTCAACTGGCTAAATCAGGATACTCCCCCAACTAATCAAACAACTAGCAAGGCTGGCTGATTGAATATTCTACTGAATTATACTTTAACTATCTTTAAATGACCAATTTTCTGGGTCCATTGCTACCCCAAGTTTAAGCACAAATCCATAAGATCATCGTCAGCATCCACAAGCCAAGCGCCCCTTTGCCCCTGGTTCTGGTTTGATCACGGCCTTGCAGTTGCAATCAAAGTTGCGGCACTTACCCTCCAGTACTCAAACATGTCAATGTGCGCCCCCCGTTTCACTCCAGTTTACGTAGGATTCCCCAAAAGGTAGTAATTATATATATATTGCCCAGGATTACCGTAGCATACCGTAGTAAACCACCAGTTTACTAATATTGGAGGGACCAATTCTATCGGGAATTGATCACTCTTTTGCAGGTAAACCTCAACACTTTATCAACGGAGTTTAGTCTATGAATCCAGGCCTCACATTTTCATCTCAATAAACATGATTACTGATTGATATCCTCAGAATTCCCAGTGCAAAATCATGGCTGGTGTCCCCATGTTCGACGGCCATGATCACTTCAGAATCAGAGCAACGGGCAGCGTCGCACTTTGCCAGGGCCGCAACTCTCCTGCAGGGTCCAGGCAGAGGATGCCCCAAAAAAATGGGTACTTGTCCTACTCAAATCATGGGTAAAATAATGGCAAATGACTTTTCTATCTTTTGGGGGGTTCTTATGAATACCCTTGTGTCATCGTGTCAGTACGTCGCCAAGACCCACCCAAGGCTGGCCTAAAAGCCCACAAGGCTGCCGAGTTCCCTTGGGCCATGGGCAAAGCTGCAGTGACTGCCGCGACTACAGCTGCCTCACGGTGGAGAGCCCATCTGGTTCAGAGTGCTAAAAACCTGTTATAGCTTGTAGCAATCCCTATTTAAGGAGCTGGTATAATTCCAATTCTATAGCCAGAATCCACCACCAAGGGTCTTTTTAGTGGCTCAAGTTGCAAACTCAAGTAAACAACTCGGTTAAAAATGGAGGCCATTGTTCCGAAACCGCTGGACATTTTCTCCTTGAAAATAGACCGAGCTGACATTGAGTACATTGAGTACATAGCATCTGAGTTTTTGGAACTTCCACGAATGACGTTCTCCAAAAATTGAGGGCGACTCCACACATTGGCCTTCCAAAAAGTCAGCACATAGTTTGGTCTTCATAGGTCCGAAGAACCAGCCTTTCCCAAAGCCATTCCTGGAAGTCACAACCCTTAGGCCATTGGGCGACCCATCGGGCGACCCATGGGATCACAATCCAGTGCGTCCATTTGAGTGATGATTATCATTATTTTACCCAGGTATCATTATTGGGGATTATCATCTGGATTGTGATAATTGGATCTTACCCTGCTGTGATCATTATGTACCCTGCAGTGCGTGTTTTTCATTATTTTGATTATTGGGAATTAAATTAAAATGGATTTTGAGAAGCCCCATAAAATGGATTACTACCATTTTTTTTGGGGGGGGATTATTATAATCCTATTGATCCCCAACTGAATGGAATGTCGTCGTGATTATGTCCTTCGGTTTTTTGTAGTGTGGCGAGACACAAAAAGAAGATGAGCGGGGTCAATGGGATCCCCAAAATGAACCTTGATCATCCTCAATAGATTGGGTACACAACTCCTTACAATCATCAAGCAACTGGGGTAGCGGATCTAGCAATACCTTTTTATAACTCAAGATTAAGGGAACACACAGACAGAGATTCTGGTCTTTTTTTGGTATCAACGTGTACCATTTCCGCAGAAGTTGCGCCTTCGCCTAAGAGCTACCAAGCATCTTTCCCTTTCCCTTGCTCTTTCCTTTACTTCTTTCGCCGTGGCCTCAAGGATGGAGCTTCCACTGTCCTTCCTCACCAGAACAGGAAACCTGTATGACGGACGGAGAACCAAACAACCCTTTCGGGTGATCTTATCTTAACCCAGGAGTAATACACCCCCTTGTCAATTTTAATAGTAATTCTTCTGATGGTAACGCTCCCCAAGTGATAGTCAGGTTCTATTGATCCGACATTCGCGCCATCTGGCCTTTGCCTTTGCTCTCAGTGCCCTCGGCTTTCGAATCGTGCAGAAAGCTGCACTCTGCCTGTCAGCGCCAACAGTTGGCTCGGCCTATCGATGAAATCCGCAGAACGAATCCCGACGCCCTGCACTGATCAATCGATGTAAGGAGACTGCTGGTTGATGATTCACTTAAACCAGTCAGAAGTGGTTGTGACTGGATCTTGAGCTCCGAAAAAAAATTGGCCAAGATTCTACTCAAACCAAGCCACTCCTTTGTTGCAGCTGCCCTTCGCAAAATAAACACCTCAATATCGGGGTGTTTTATGAGATGACGGACCAATGTCTTCGGGTACCCGGGTATGTTTTCAGGCACACCCAACACCCACCTAGGGAACATCTAGGAATTCTTTTGTTCCACCTAGGGAACACCAAATGCCATAGATTGCCATAGATCTGCACCTTTTGGTGTTCCCTGACTTGGGTAGAAGATGGTAGAAGCCTATCTTCAGAAGGTCCTCAAAAAAAAATGTCTGAAAATGTATCGGGAAGACCCAATTCCACTGGTCAATCATCCATATGATCCCAAGAATGGCCATCCCTTGGGCCCCAAAAATAAAGGCACATCCAGAGATATCAGAGATCTTCTAGTGAAATATTAATCATGTTATCATGTTATATCTCCCATTACATACCCAAAATCTATTGATTGAATCCCCCTTTTTGGGGTAAAATCCTGGTTTTCCTGGTTTCATCTCAGGATTTCCACCACCCACTGCCAAAGTGGCAAGGCTTGGTCTTCCTGTCACCTGCCTCGCCCTGTCACAGACGCGGTGCGATGGTTGAAGCAACCTGGTGAATCCTTTTTTTCGGTTCGGAGCTAGATTCAGCTGTAGAACGGCTTGTCTCCTTTTTGGGAAAAAAAAAACGAAACTCTATGGTTTCTCGTAAACGTCCCCATTGTTTGCCATGAATTGCACCATGGCTCAGAGTTCAGAACTTCGATGATACAAGAAACAGGGATGCTTCCATTACAAAAATACCGGAACCAAAATTACCCAAAGAAGAGATGGTTTGACATCGACCCAAGAAATCCGTGGAAGCACAATGGATTTCCAGTACAGTACCCCACCTTTCGACTTGGAGCGGTTGTGCCCTTCTTTCCCTCGGAGATATCCTGTCAAGAACGGTGGAGCTCAAGTAATTGGGGATAAACCCTCTGGTTATGACTCACACTTTGCGAAGCCATGGCCCATTTGATGATCATCCATTCAACAGCATTGGGGATACATGTGTATGCATATATATATATATATATATGTATATTTATATACGTATATATACCCGTTTCAGACAGATCCACTTGAAAAAAACAGGACGTCCTTGGTCACTTTCTCTCCTTTGCGACTGTCGCGGCCATTCGCCTGGCCATGCTGTTTGTCAAGTCCAGTTGCCTTTCCAAGATTTAGATCAAAACCCACATAGATTAGTAACAAATACTGGTTGGTGGTTTCAACCCCTCTGAATTAGTCAGTTGGGATGATGACATTCCCGATATATGGAAAGTCATACAAGCCATGTTCCAAACCACCACCCAGAATAGCAACAATACATATAGGAAGTGCGTGTTTGCCCCACCTGACACCTGCTTCACCTTCTGACAACCAGTGTTTCAACAGCAAGGTAGACTCGTCACATTGTCAAGAGTCAAGAAGATTAGGCTTTCACAAACACATTTTGTCTAGTAGTCTAGTGGACATGAAGGCATCTTCATTTGTAGTTGAACTATATAAATAAGATTGACTACACATTTGAAGATAAATGAAAAAAATGCACTCCCACGGGCAGCTCTCTATATCCCATATGTATAATTTGATCTGTCTGATTCTTTTAGCAGCACCGATGACATCAATCTGAATGCCGCATGGAAGACGCGTCTGTGCGCGGTGAACAAGTTTACAAATTGACTGCTAGAATGAATCTGTTCCTGAGAAGAAAATCCCAATCTCTGGCATTTCTTTCACCATCTCTTGCCACCTCAAAACTACGTTTTTCCCAACGAAAAACTCGGCTCTTGGAGGACGTCACCCTTGGCGCCTCGTGGTTGCTCTGGCTCTCCACTCTCTCAAGTCTCTGTCCACCTGGGAATGTCTACACCAGATGCCGTTGCGGGAGATGTACAAAAAAATTGCAAGACGTGATGTTCTGAAAATTGCATAGAATTGTAACAATCAAAGTACATAAAGTACCATTCAGAAAGCATCTTCAAGTCTGATGTGTTTTTTGGAGATGCTTGTCAGGTGTAAACTTAGTAGGTCTGATGTTGGTCTGTTTTCAGAGCTAAAATGGGACAATGGAAGGTTCAAAGCCAAGGAGCAAACATGACAAGTTCCAAGACAGATTTGTTCGATACGTCAGATACGTTCTCTGTTTTGGGAAGTTGGTGTTCAAGAATCTTGAGAATGTTGGATTATGGTTGTCTGAAAATAAGGGACCTAAGAAAACCTCCATTTTGTCATCATCATTTATCTTTGTCCTATGACAAAATGGCCATAAAATGGAAGCCCATTCTTGATTTTTCGGACACCCAACCGAATCAAATTTCATTGTTCACCTCCAATTCATACATATTCATACATATTCATACATATTCATACCACTCTTTGTTTCCATTCATCGTTCCCATTTCGGTCACCCCGTTTCGGTCACCGTGGTCACCGTGGTCACCAAGGGCGGCACTGATTTGGAGCTCATGGGCTCCATGAGCGAAGGTGCAATCTGCTCCTTTGGGGCAGCAGCCTGGCTTCGGCTTCGGCTTCGGCGCTGAAGGCGCGGATTTTTGGCCGAAAAAAAATGGATCCCGAAACGAATGGATTCATGTTTTAATATGTTTTAATGATGCAATCTGGGTTTCGTACTGGTGGGCGGCTACATGAGATTTTTGAAATAATTGTGTATAAACCCATGGGCCTCAATTGGGTAGGCTTAATATGGACTGGTAGACTTGAGGATGTTGTCAAGACCCCCTGGGTTGTTGGATGGAGAACCAACCAAGCAAGGTCTGTTGATCAGGGTTGACATTCATGCGGTACAACACCAAATAATCAAGCCTAGTCGGGCATATATGGTTCGTATTGACTCCCCAAGTGACCATGTTCGGTCGATTATGTCCAAATTGGCAGCCAAAAAATTGGTGACCATGGATTCGAATATGTGGGTTGAGGTGTTGTAAAGTTGCCGCTGAGACTGCCCCTCCGATGGTTTACTGAAAAGCAGTGCACAACCCAAAACAAGTCTACTTCCAAAAAAAACAGTTCCACTTCGCGGTCCACTTCGAATTCGCGCCTTCCACGTAGTAGCCACAGATCTTGGTCTTGAACCCAACGGCCCTGGGCCGCTCCTCCCAGCCGTTCCCAAACTCGTTGCCCTCAGTCGACCAATCGCCCCACTCACCAGGTGACCAGCCAGGGGAGGACCAGTCGGGCGCCCAGGCGGCCTTGTCGCCTGACACGGGCGATGGTGGGTATGTCAAAGAATGATGATATTATCATTTTTAGTTCAAGACATTTCAAGACATATGCTATGAAAAACTGAAAAAACATCAAATCCATTCAAATCCTGAACGTGTATACAGTGTAGGCGTGCGTACATGATGACCGTACGCGCGCACGGGTGTGGGAGTAAGCGTGCGGTTGAGCGTGTGGGTGAACGCGAGTGTGAGCATAGGGACGTGCAGGTGAGCTCAAACCGCGCGGACGTTCGCGCCCGTACACCGCCCGTGCGTCCGCACGCTCTTCCGCACGCTCAGCTGCACGCTTTCTCGAGCACCAGTACGCACACATGCCCACGCGTCCAGGACGTAGCCATATGAAGCCCAATCCCAGTTGCATATGTTTTCAACATTCAAACTTACAATAGCCTTACGATCGCAAAATGCAAAGGGGACGCGATTGATGTTTCCTTTACAAAGATCAAAATCGATAGCTGCTGTTGGGGATACCACCGAAGCTTACTTTAGTGTGGAAGCACTACCCAAACTCTCGAAATCATCGGCGTGATGTCAGCAGCCCTGTTTCTTGTCGCTCAATCCCCCAAGTCCTCTGATTTGCTCTGGCGTATTGCGGAACACCCCTGCCTCCATTGGACCACACCGGCACGGCAGTGGATGCTGAAGAGCCCCCGCTGACAAACACTGGCATCGGGCCGCAACAGCCGTAGCAACCGTGGCAACAGCCGCCGTTGCAGCCGTTGCAGCCATTGCAGCCATTGCAGCCATTGCAGCCATTGCAGCCGTTGCAGCCGTTGCAGCCATTGCAACAGCCATAACTGGCCGGGGCGATGAAGCGTAACCCCAATATAACTGGCACAAACGAACATGTACAAAGCACACAAGGAAGGTAACAACCAAACAAGTTGGTAGCTGGCTGAGCCTCGTATTAAATGCCTTAATCAAAGGGATAGATTGAGGGTCCGAGCTCATTTCCAGTGCGAAAGGACACTCTTGGCATTTGAGACCCTGGAGCAGCCTGGCAACATGATCCCTGAAGTATATATGGCATATATGGCTTGGTGGCTTTGCATCCCATGGGTCACACCCAAATTACCACTGGAGAGCCAATTATGATCCAGTACTGTCCATCAGTATCTATCAATGACAGTCCATTACCATCTATCATTCGTGCTTGTGTGTATTATCTTTAAAAACAAATAATCCTATATATGACAAATGGGTTTGTCTGAAAATAGAGTGGCCCATTCCATCCACTTATTCTATTCATGTCAAAATAGCCATAATTTTTAGGGTCCCATCCCCCATTTTCCGACCCGATGAAAGGGCCCGACCCAGCCTGCCCGGAAAGCCGCCATCCATGCCATTCACCATGGCGCAGCCGGTGCAGCCCATGCAGCCGCACATCATGCCCATGGGCACGGCCACAGCCGCCATGGCAGGCCCCGCGCCTGGTGTCCAGCATCAAACATGACTGGGACAGGCCAAAAATTGGCATTTCAATGTCTGGGAACATCATGTATGGATGGATGGATGGATGTATGGATGGATGGATGGATGTATGGGTGGATGGATGTATGTATGGATGTATGTATGTATGTATCGATGTATCTATGTATCTATGTATCTATGTATGTATGTATGTACGTACGTACGTACGTACGTACGTACGTATGTATGTATGTATGTATATGTACAACGCCCAATTCGGGCCCTTAACCATATATA
>Ga0126342_10006014_pt1 | contig 21381 bp, 20 predicted proteins | sample Cyp1metagenome_FD_92528 | JGI IMG/M metagenome (GOLD analysis project Ga0126342, IMG submission 92528) | Coral microbial communities from Lord Howe Island, Old Settlement Bay, Australia - Cyphastrea 1 metagenome | ecosystem: Host-associated > Invertebrates > Cnidaria > Coral ... | reverse complement strand
CACCGGTCTGTTTCGTGTAGGTCTTGAAAGTCTTTACTTCTCCTGTGGTTTTATTTACTGATCCTGCCCTGCCACCCCCACAAAGGGGGGGTCGGCGGCACAGGGCGCTAGCCCATTCTATAAACATAGAAAAACGATAGCTGACAGATATGATATGTGTTTGTTGTGCTATATACTGTGAAGGACATAATCCAGAATACAAAATCCACAAAACAGTATGGATAAATAAAACACATTTCGATGGACCTTGCGTGTATGCTTAGCTGGAATCAAGACATTCATATGCAAGGCCGATTCATACAGTGTTTCCGGCGTGTGTTTGCACGTAGAAACACTGCTTACATTTTACATTTGCTTACCATGTTGCAATTAAACAATAACATCCATTTTGCTGATGGAATCCACGTTAAATGGTGATACAAACCATGTTTGGTTGGGAAAATATGTTTCAATTTGAAACTGTCAATGTTGGTTGGATACATCCACATGTCGATCCACATTTTCAGCATCTCAAGTCCCGGTTTCCTCGTTCAAGTCGTTTTTTTTTTCGCGTTTTTGCAAGTAGCGTGTCAGCCTCTCTTCTACAGGCCTGTGCCGCGGACAAGGGTCCATAGAAAATCCAGGAATTTTGAACGAAACACATTGGGATTTATCGTGATTTATCAATAAAATTGGGATGTGCTCTTTGGGAATTTCAAGCAGTTTGCGAACTGGAAACCATGGCCCAGTTAGTTTCATTACAATCGTTGAAATCACTTCAAACATGATTTTGAATTGCCACGTTGCCTCACTGGAAGGCATATAAACATATCATGTTTAAAACAGATTGGATTTTCAAATTTGCATGTTAAAGTAAATTTCCCCAAGTAAAAGATAATATTTGCAGGTAATAAATGCCAATGGGACAAAATTCATCATTATTCACTACTCACAGATGCGCAAATACAACCATGTCAGGCGTTTTGTTGCACTTGGGGTTGCCAGTTTTTCTCATGCCCATCATGGTTGCCAATTCCCTTGCAACCCATTGGAAACCCGTTTTCTTGGTCTGATCCCATGGAACTGTGATTTATCATACTGTCAGCCCTGGTTTAAGATAACCACATGAGTAGGGATGCGACCAAATGGTTTCAAATTCAAGTTTAAATATTTTTTTTGCAAAGGAAAAATGCTAGTCTGAAATTTTCACAAGTGAGGTGCTGCAGCGGGAGGAAACAAGCCAACCCTTAAAAACAAATGCAAGAACATCAAACCTTTCTCGGAGGGAGGTGAAGCATTAAGTAGGTTCATGTCTGTTCTGACTGCCACAGCAAAGGTTTCGGCTTGCACGGGACTATCCTCCAAGCAGCCATTTGATCTTAGTAAGTAACAACTTCGATCAAGTCCCAGACATGGCTTAAGCAAACACAGCTTCCAGCGACCGGAAAAAAACTACAATTGGATTATTGGATCAAATCCGAAAAAACATGTGTAGTACTCTGGTTGGTAGTTGAGCCCTACCCCTCTGAAGAATATGACTTCGTCAGTTTGGATCATGAAATTCCCAAAATATGGAAAAATAATCCAAAAACCACCAACTCAGTACTTATTTTTTAATGTTCATCAATGGTTTACCGAGCAGCAGCCGTCCCTTTTTTTGACCACCGACGTCTCAGACCGGCTTGGCCAGTTCTTCCTTCACCCAGGAAAGGACGGTGTTGACGTCTCTCCTGCCATTCAAAATGGCTTGAGATATGAAGGGTTCAGCCATAGGCGAAGCCTACCCTCTGGTATACAAAAAATAGCTATTGACAATGACCATTTATAGTGGATTTTCCCATGAAAAATGGTGATTTTCCATCGTTTTTTGTATGTTTACCAAAGGGTAATTTTGGACCCATCATGTCATCAAACTCTTGGCCAACTGATTTCCCATGGACACATGGACCATACTTCCCGAGCTGGGAAAGCAATCCACTGAGTTCGATAAATCGACCAGCAAGCATTGTTAATTCACCGCCAGAACCACCTTAGTTGTCGTAAATCAGTTATCTAAAGAAAAACAACATATGTTTGCAGCTGGTATCAGTCACATGACATTTTTTCGTGCTTTTTTACATGGTGACCCACCAACTCATCCAACATCCATCGATTTTTACCCATCATTTCTAGATGGCCAGTCCCATCGCCCATTGTCCTCCAGCGTGGGTACGTCACCAGCTTTACAGAACTTTGGGTCGGCCGGACCAGGATCAGAGTGGGAAACGATTGGATGTCCTTCACAGGAAGCGATTTTGGTCAACCAATGTAGCGCCCCAATGTGTAACCGCTAAGTTGGTGCACACTTAACTGGTTGGTGGTTGAGCCCTACCCCTCTCAGTTGGGATGATGAAATTCCCAATATATGGAAAGATCAAAAATGTTGCAAACCACCAACCAGCTTGAATAACTGGGTGAATTCTAGGTTTCATGGATGCTTCGGTATATCGAACTAGTATTCATGGGGTTTATATACTAACTTACAAGTAGGGGGCACAACATTAGCTTTGTGGGAAGATGGGAAGATTTCTATATAGATACATCTAGCAACCTCCAGTTGTTGAAAAGTTTAACAGAAACTCTAACATACTGAAGTCATCTGAAGTCATCTATGTTTGGGCCCAGTGTGCTTAGATTTACGGTCCCCTCAGCTAGCTTTTACAAAATCAGCCAAGGTGAAAGCTTTTTGAATTCCCCTGATTTGGCAGGGTCGATGTGTCGGAGAGAGTTTGGCCCAGTGAGGTAAAATTGAAAAGGAACAATGTCTGGAAAATCGTGATGGTCCGTCCGACCCTGAAATTTTCGCAGTGTCTTGGAACCAGGATATCTTGTTACCATTGATTCAGCAAGAACCAAAACCGGGAGTGAAAACCGAAGCAGAAAACTGACCAACATCTCAGTACCGGGAGCTAAACCTCTTCGAGAGATACTCCGGAGAGGAGACAAACAATATCATGTTTGATGATGATCAACATAATGATGATGAACATGATGGTGATTGAAATGATGATGATGATGATGATGATGATGATGATGATGATGATGAACATGATGATCAAAATGATGATCAAAATGATGGTCAACATGATGATCAAAATAATGATGATAAAAATGATGATGATGGTGATGATGATGATGATGATGATGAACATGATTCACATGATGATCAAACTGATGATGATGTTGATGATGACCAAAATGATGATCAAAATAATGATGATGAAAATGATGATCAAAATGATGATGATCAACATAATGATGATCAAAATGATGATGATCAAAATGATGATGGTCAAAATGATGACGATCAAAATGATGATGGTCAAAAGGATGGTGATCAAAATGATGATGATGAAAATGATGATGATCAAAATGATGATGATGAAAATGATGATGATCAAAATGATGATGGTCAAACTGATGGTGATCAAAATGATGATTGATCAAAATGATGATCAAAATGATGATGATCAAAAGGATGATCAAAATGATGATCAACATGATGATCAAAATGATGATGATTAAAATGATGATGCTGATGCTGATGCTGGTGCTGGTGCTGATGCTGCTGCTGCTGATGCTGATGCTGGTGCTGCTGATGCTGATGCTGGTGCTGATGCTGATGCTGGTGTTGGTGGTGGTGGTGATGCTAGTGGTGGTGGTGGTGGTGATGCTAGTGGTGGTGGCGGCGGTGTTGCTGGTGCTGGTGATGATGATTGTGATGATAGGATCATGTTTTTCCCCCGAGGTGTCGTGATATCCAGCAAGTCAAAGAAGGCAAATAAAACCAATGTGAACAGCAACCGCGTTAATTTGACCAAACAAAGTCCAGAACAAGACTTGGTTCATGCATATTCATGACACGTTACAAAAAAGAAGGAGACGTTGACCAGTGTAGTTGAATACTCATAGTTGTGTGGATAATGTGAGAAATGAAATGCCATGAACCTTCCATTTGGGGGATGGTTTATTGTTGGGCTTACCACATTACTGCTCATGGCTGAAAAACCGGGCTTAATACAAAACAAGACCTGCAGTCCGTTTGGAAACACTGTCTACGTGTCAAGGCAGCTCATGGTTGTTTGCTCACCAGTTCGAAGTAGCAACCCAAGCCAATTATTTTGCCGTTCCCAGCAACTGCCAAGTTTCAAAACCAGCAGCTTTGGCTGAGCGAGGCACCTGCAAATTGCCAGGGGTATTAATGAATTGCAGGCCACGGGATTTAAGCTCCACAAGCCCTACGATATAACGTTACGAATGTAGCTATAGTCGTATGAATGTAACTATGGGATATATAATCCCTACAACTATGGTGACATATGGTGACATAGAATCCACTTAACCATCTTCATCATTACGCTTCCACTGCACCCCGAAGGAGAGGTTATGAGGCTCACAATATCGGCATCAAACCCTTAAAATCCACAAAATGTGTATGGCCATTCTGGTTGCATCAATAGAAATAAGGCTATTCTGAGATCATTTCTTTTAGTGACCTCATAGTGACAACTATCATGTACCAAGATGATCTTCATGTTTCAATCTTTTGAAGGACCATGAAATAGGACCTATCTCATTGATAGTCATGGTCCTATTTGAGCACCATATCTCAAAGGCTCAGAGAAACTCCAAGAATCTAAGACATGGCAAAACGTGGGATCGAGTGGGGATAAACTGATCTATTTTCTTCTCAAATTTCAAGTTTAGCACATGAATTTCCAAAACATAGGTTGTTGAACATCGGGATTTTTAAGGGCTTAACTGCTTAAAACCATGGATTTATAGCCGGTGATGGGGACCATCAAAGATATCGTGATGATTGACAATTCCAGACTGCAATGTTCACATCATTGTAAACTTACTTGTGCTTAGCATTATTACAAGATTACAATGATGTGAAAATAGTTAATAAGTTTAATCACTAAGTAGTCTTATAATGACATTATGGTGAATGAGCGACTGATCCACTGGCTACCTATCAATTTCATCATCCCAGCAACACCCAGCAACCCATCGATTCCCTACGTTTAATGTGGGATCCACTGCTCGGATCTGATTTTACAATGCTGCCGCTAGGGGCAAACCCAACGATATAATGGTGAGTTAATGGGATGTAGAGGAATAGATCATAATTTCATGGGATATGACACCAAGAAAATGGCACATTGTTCAAGTTGCACAGGATTCATGGTGATTTTACCAGCAAAGCTATGGGATTTCGAGGAAATATCATTGGAATATATATATATATGGTCATCCATACCATGTCATGGGATTCCACACATGGTAGGTATATATATATATATGTAAATCCCTTCTAAATGGTTTGATGACCCCAATATGGGTACACAAAATCCAACTTTTTATAACATAGACCCTGCCAGATAGGGGTTGGAAGATGAATTTCCACTACAAATTGGTGATTTTCAGGGTCTATGTTACTTTACCAGAGGGTAATTTCTTCATACCTTTGATGCAGCTTGATGTGTGAAGTCACGAGAATCCTGAACGAAACAACCACCCGAAACTTCGCGGCTTCGCGCCGAGACTAGGGCTGCCACAATGAAACAAAAAACAGCAGCTTCACCAATTGTTAGAGCCACAAATAAAAAATTGTCCTATACGTTTATATATGGTTTCTGGTTGGAAGTACAAATCAAAGATTAAGCAAATATCAGAAAACCCACCAAAACTTAGATAAATCCTATCAAAATCTCATATTTTCATATATGTTCCAACCATAAATAAATCCACTGTAAATCCAGAGATTCTCCCCATCGCACCTGATGATGGTACAAATCCATCCTGGCCGCCAAGGCATCCCCGGAGTGCCCCAGGAACTGCGCGATCTGCGCATAGCTCGGGGCGAAGTGCGCGCAGTGGCCACACATGGGCGAGTAGAATTCAACGAGCATATCTTGCCTCGGGGAAAAAAGAAGTCAGGTATAATAAGCCAATACAAATAATATATATATATATAATAATATAATATAATATAATATAATATAATATAATATAAATATATATATATATGTATTATATATATATTATATTATATTATAATATATATATATAATATAATACATATATATATATATATAATATAATATAAATGTATATATTATATTATAATATATACAATATTATATATATGTATATATTAAATTATAATATATATATATAATATAATATATATGTATATATTATATTATAATATATATAATATAACATATATAATATATAACATATATAAAATATATAACATATATAAAATTTATAACATATATAAAATATATACATAATATGATAAAATATGTATGTATATCGTGTCTCTCTCTCTCTTTTACTCTTGTTCTTCTTTGGAAGTTTTGGTTGCAGCAGGAGAAATGACATTCATCGATGGAATCCGATGGAACCTGGCCAGTGCCTGGGACAGCCTCGGATAGAGGTCGGAAAATGGCTGGAAAACGTAGCAACAACATGCAGCGATATCAGGAGATTCAGGAGATACAATACAGAAACTGAAATCTGGGCTTTACACTGACCACATGGACTAGTCCCAAGTGCTCCTGGGGTGCAATTTCTGCACCTAAACAGGTAGTTTCAGTGTTGAAACAGCTTCTTCTCATGTTCTCAGGTCCTCTTAAAATGTGACACCTTGCATGTCCCAGGCAATTTGGGCCCGTCAGAATGCAGAACCCCCGTTACCAGGTTTCAATTCCATCTCTCTCATTTGTCATAGTGGGGCATTCATATGGAGGTTTCCTGAAGTGGGGGTACCCCAAAATCATCCATTTTTAAAGGAGAATAATAGATATAAAAGGATTATATAATTATAATTAATAAACCATCCATTTTGGGTACCCCCATTTATGGAAACCCCTATATCATCATTGTGCTTTGCAGTGGAAAAAAATGCCCTCAACTCTCCCGGCAAATGGGTTTGACTGAACATTGCGAAAATCTAGGAGAAAACCCCCAAATTCCAAAAAAATGATCATCACTTTCACCAAGAAATGTGAAATTTTGGGGCTGTCCTCCGAAGTTTCTCCCATTTGCACAGACGGTCTGGTGGTCTGGTGCTTTTTCAACTTCCGAGAGACTTGGTTTTCAAGACCACCTCGTCGAAATTCTGTGCGTCCACCTCTCAGGAAAAAAGTCCAGCTTTGCAAAAAGCGGAGGAAACCCAAAACCCATTGAATCTGTGGGGACATTGATTTATTGAAGTTGACACAAGAACAAAAAAACATGTTGGTTGATGATGGTTGATGATGGTTGATGATGGTTGATGATGGTTGATGACGGTTGATGATGGTTGATGATGGTTGATGATGGTTGATGATGGTTGATGATGGTTGATGATGGTTGATGATGCTTGGGACTGCATTAATGATGACATCTGCATCTTGTTGGTGAATTCCCGATTGCATTTGTTGGTTTGATCGCACAAATGTGGAGTGGTTCTAGCGGTTGCTTCTGGTTGCTTGAAAGGGAATTTACAACAGACAATCAACACTTTCTCACAAAGAACATATAACATACCCTCTGGTAAACTAACATAGCCTTGGAAAATCACAATCTTTAGTAGATAAATCAACTATCATCGGCCATTTTTTATAGCACCAGAGGGTAATCAACATCATCAACGCACCTCATGACCGTGCATATTCCAACAGGGTGAAGTGGGCATCTTAAGATCACTGGCTTGGTAGAGGTCATTGATAGTGGGAACTTTCCAGGAGACCTCATGGTTTCAACAGTAAAACCATCAAATCATTCCATTGCAGGGCTCAACATTCTCCATGTCCACTGCTTCCATCCCCATCTTGACAAAATCTATCCCCAAAAAAGTGGGGATAGCTGCACTGCTAAGGACATCGCCTCGTTGTTTGTTTCACTTGTAAAATAAATTCCGTGCTCGTTGTTGTTTCATTGGTCATGTAACACATTGTCAAACATCCGACCCATACCTAAAGATCATTCCAAATGTTGGTGGTGTCAACCCCTCTGAAAAATATTACTCAGTTGGGATGATTATTCCCAATATATGGAAAAATAAATTCATGTTCCAAACCACCAACCAGATCATTATTTAGCAACCAATTTCTCGCTTTAAGACTTACAAATCCTCATGGTATCTGGGTAACTTATAATATGTCACTAACCTGAATTAAGGCCATTTGGGGATGATTTCCCTCACTAACCATGATTCCAGGGAGGTCGCAGTGAGGTCGTTATAATTTACCCAGATGGTATTGATAACACTCATATCCTTACCTGTATGCACTGACAAAATTAATTATACATATGTCATCCTACCTGGGGGTGCGTTTCCTTTAATAGGCGGGTCAAAAGTGTTACTATAGTTGCGAGGGTTATATCCCAACTTATGAAGGTTAAAATCCCATGGTTATACCATGTTATACTTTTTTTTTACCCCAAGCGCACCCCCAAGTATCTCCCCATAAAACCAACATGTTCTATGATTTATACTATGGTTTATACCCATTAATTGCCATTGATTACCATTATTAGCCAACAACAATTATTAATCATTATTAACCCATATTAACCACTAATTCTTAATCATTATTAAGCCATATTAACCACTATGAATTACCATTAGCCATAACAACCATTAGCCATAATAGACCAGCCACCAGCCACCAGCCCACTCCCCATCCTCAAGGCATGCATCACAGGGCAGATGTGGCACATCATCCTCCGCCAGGACGTCGCCATTCGATCCCATGGCCTCTACGTGACGTGGCGCCATACGTGGCGACCACGTGGCGCTGGTGCCCAAAATTGTTGTTGGGATTTAAGGCAGCAAAATCATGGCAGTAGATGTTCATAGGGAATTCTTAGAAATTATCTTGCTTAATGGATATCAATAGGAAATTTTGGTCATATTCTTGGGATGATAGAATGGATTAGAATTGGATATAATGGAGATATATAAAGGGGACAACTATTTACCTAGACAATGTGATGCCCCACTTTGGAATGGCTAAGTTGGTGCAAATAACTCCAAGAACTGTTGGGTTTTATTATGGGAGATATATACTATAGCTCTAGTTGATGGGGGCTGTAAAAGAACTTGTAGAATTGGAGAGCCCCATTATACGACACCATTTATAGAAGTGTTGCCTAGAATCCCAACTAACTGTAGATCCCCCATATTCCCCCAGGTTATGATGGCTACACCCTCATGTTTGTGTCAAGTCCAATTTGGTGAAATCCGTTATGGGAATGCAAAAAGCACAATGTTTTAGTTGGCTCACCAAAACAATAGTAATGTGTCTGGGTAAATTATAATTCACTAACCTGAATAGTTCTGCCATTTGGGAATGATTTCCAGAATCCGAACTATGATTCCAGTGAGGTCGCAGTGAGGTCATTAAAAAATTGCCCAGATGCGTGTTTGTAAAACCCGATACTTTTGATTGTCAAAACGCGATTTCGACTTTTATGACTTTTCACCCCCCGTTCTTGATGGCTAAATCTTTTTTGGTGGAATCTATTTTTTTGTGTTGCTTATCTATGTGTTTGTGTAGGTAATTGGATAAAATCACTATTACCTTATTTTCTGCTAGTAATCCTATACCAGATTTTGTTGGTAAATTGTACCCCCATCATCTCCATGAAATATCGCCATAACTTAGTGGTTGGTAAAATCTCAGCCAGCTAAAAAGGAAAAGAACCATTTTTGTCTGGACTCTTCCTGATATATTACCATCTATTCTTGGTCATATCATAGTCATATCCTATATTGGATGGGATGTAGCCCCATATCGGTCCTCCAATAACTCTTGCATTCGCTTAGAGAACCTCAAAAAACAATTCCATAAAAAACAAAATAACAATTCCCTAACAAATAAAAAGTAGTGGATATTAGATATCTATTCATATTCTCCATAGATGCCCTATTTCGAGTTGATTCTGGGAAAATATGCCAAAATCACCAACTCCCAGAGAGTTGACATTCGCATCATTCGCCTTCTGGGCACTAAGGCGTGCGAGGTGCGTGTGCATGCCACACTCGGTCTCCTGGTGGTTCTCTGATATTTTGGGATGTTGTTTGGGCCAGAAAAGGTGATTTATAATGATTTGTATGATTTTGTTCATAGGATTTTTGAGCATTGATATATAGTTTTACAGATTTAACCTCTGGTAATTTAACATAGCTATTGAAAATTGCCATTTATAGTGAGTTTTCCCATTAAAAATGGTGCTTTTCCATAGTTACGATAGTTTACCAGAGGGTATGAGCATTGATATATAGTGTTACAGGGCTCTAAACCCTCCGGTGCTGGAAGATCCTTGGACTTCAATTTCTATTGCTGCTAGATATCTACCAGCAAACCACGTAATTGATGACACAAAGGAGGTTAAAGCGGCACGAGATCGGAAGGAACATAGGGATTCAATGGTGATATTTCTTGGGACATAGAACCAACATTCACCAACAAAAGATTATTTGGGTGTCTGAAAATGGAGTATACCATATACCAAGATGCAGTCGTAAGTGCAGGATGTGCTCTGTGGTGCCATTCATGCTGAATTATGACACAAACAAAGAAAATATGGAGATTAAAGCAGCATTTGTGGGAATGTCTTGAAACCTATTATAAGTAACTAGTTTTGACCATGTTTTTTCCAACTCATCAAACCATATCAGCCATGGTCACATGGTATCTGGCAACATCCATGCCATAATGCGAATCCTTAGTATCTCAATCCATGCCACTCGAATGATGACCATCCCCAAATATGGGCAATTTATCACTTGGTCACCATCGTTTCAACTTGGGCAACAAGCCACCAAAAATTGCAAGAAATGGCAGATTCAAGGGATCCTATTTTCATGTTGAAAATTTATTTCCACTTCGCAGATGCAAACTCAAGTGACGGCATGGTATCCAATCCGACTGACTGAACAATCACAATCATAAATCATAAAAATAAGTTAAATGTGCGCTAAACCTGGGTTCCCAAAATGCGATGACTGCAAACATATCCAGCTGGTAATAGTAATATTCACTAACTTGAAAATGATTGAAATGTTGGGCCATTTGGGAATGATTCCGTAAATCCAATTCCCTTCAGTCCAATTCTGTCACGAAGTGAGGCTTGTGTGCACTGCGAGCAGGCAAAAAGCCACATATGGCATCTGGCATCTGCTGGGCCCATATTTTCAACACCTGTCGAGTGGTGACACGGCTCCACCATCTATGCACTGAAAGCACCGTTATCGGCCTTGAAGGCTCGATGTCTGCCCTCCTCCTCCCGTTCCAATAATTAAACTGACTTCAGGGCAGCAAGCAGCAAGACCATTGAAGGCTCCTGGGAGTTTGAGCCCTTCAAAAACCTTCCTTGCAAGAGCATGGCTTGCAATCAAGGTGGCTGGGGCCCTCGTTTCAAAGCTGCTCTTGACGATGACCCCCTGTCTCCCGCTCCTTGTGATCGCTGCGCACATGTAAACCATGCAGAAAGCCTTCCTGACTTTCCAAGAATCGCTGGTATGCCAATCAGGATGTTGAAGGAAGCCATCCGAGGGTCAAACAGGTTGACCGTGAAGGACCACATGTAGACCGAGGAGAACTGCGGCGATGGGCTTTGGACCAGAATTCTCTGTCCATCGATCCCAACGTTGACCACTCCTTCACCACAATGTCCCTTATTGACCATCATTTCCAGTGAGGTCGCAGTGAGGTCGTTATAATTTACCCAGATATACTGGTTGGTGGTATACCTACCCCTCTGAAAAATATAGCCGTCAGTTGGGATTATGACATTCCCAATAAAATATAATGTATGTGGAAGTCATAAAATTCCATGGTTCCAGTTTCCACCAACCAGAGAATTTTTTTACTTCTACCGCGCGTTGATTAAATATGAAATCCATCGTGTTTGATGGTCATCCACCACCACGCGGTGAAAAGCTCCTGGCTAGAGCCAAATCGACCTGCCGCTGGCCACCGTGGCCACCGTGGCCACCGTGGCCACCGACAACGGCAAGGAGAGGCCAGGGCAGTGCGTGTCGGATCTAAGACATGTAGTGGAAAATTTGGGGGATATCATGGGGATATATTATGTGTGTATATATATAAATATTATATATATATTGTATAAATTTATGTTTTTTTTGTGACACATTCTTTGCGCGGGAATTCACGGTGAAGACTACCATACTTGGATGTTTTTATCGTCAGATGCATCCCCAGGGGCCCCACCTGCACGTTCCGCTTCGCCCGGAGCGGTAGGACGAGTGTTCATCACATCCTCGGACCCAACCCCCAAGGTGTAAGTCTCTGGGATATGAATGGGATATGGAACAAATTATCAGGTAGTGCCCGGCCTGCGGGACGTTTGGAAAAAACTGGTTATAAGAAATCAATGGCCTGTAGGAAAGTTTTTGCGATGCAGAAACAATAAATTGTTGAAGGTGTGAGCTGCATAAACGAATGAGCAAATGGAGGTTGAGATGCGAATGAAATGACATGAAATAATCCACGCACAACTGATCCACTGAACCAGAATATCACAGAATCAATGAATGAAAGAAGTCATGAGTCGATGAACCATTGAATCAAGGATTCAGTGAATCTTCTGTCAATCGAAGCTTTTCTGAATCTTTTTGTGGGCTGTGCTTGAAAAAAACATGTGAAACGTGAGTAACTGCGGCTGACTAACATGGAAAACATGGTTTGTTTTGTTTTGTAAAAGATTGAGAATCAAATGGTGTGGAACCTGCTTACTAAGAGTGACCGCAAGTCTGACTCTCTTGGAACTCTTTCAGGAGCACAACTCTGAAGTTTGCAACTGGTTTGTAAGTAATTACTTTATGTGGGTGTGGGTTTCTCATGGTTTGACTGCTGTTGCACTGGTGAATGCTCCAGCACAAATTTGTGTGTGTGTTCTTGCTGGGATCAATTCATCCTCTTGTGTGATCTTTGACCTCTAGAGCTACCGCTTCGAAGTGGCCGAAACTAAAAATGACACTTTCGGGTTGTCAAACATGGTCCAATTGGGAGGAGACGATTTTTTTTCGCGCGGGATTGATCGGAATGGCCGTGATACCTTCCAAAATCCCCTCAGCAAATTTCATGCAATGCAATGCTGCATCCCCTCATGGGGTTCCTCACCAATCGGTCAATGAAGATCTCTGGCATAGTCTACAAGAATCATTCACAGTACCATTCACTAGGATGTTCATCCTACTTAGTGACTTGGAGCCAAGGTGCTCCGATGCTGCTGTAGCCACGATCATGCAGGGCATTGTAAGGAACCTGAGGGGAATCAAACACATTCCACAACTGGACATGAAGGTAACAGTGACTGTGGTGAACAAGCGAGGTGCACATGCTCCATGTCTGGTGTGTCTAACCTTGTGCACCTATATTTCTGCAATGTGTACTATGCCTGGACATAGTGACATTGTAAAGGAACTGGGTACCCTATGGTGCCCTCTGGTAATTTAACAGGTTGCTATTGAACATTGCCCATAGAAATAGTTGATTTACCTATTTTTCAGATGGTGATTTACCTATTTTCAGATGGTGATTTTTCCCTATTTGGTTTCCCAGCGGACTCACCAGGTTTCCTCCAAGAGGCTTGATGTTCGTGAATGTATTGCCAAACAGTGTCCAGATCCCAGAAAGCCAGAGGATTGATCTTCAGTCTCCTTAGTGCCAGAGCTTGACTGAGCCCTCCAAACTCTAAAGGATGCAGAATCCCAACAAACTGAGGATTTCAGACGTTTACCCTCTGGTGAACTGACATAGCTATTGAAAATGGCCATAGAAATAGTTGATTTCCCCATTATAAATTGTGATTTTCCATAGTAATGTTAGTTTACCAGAGGTTTCCCATATGTATTCGAAGTATTTCGAAGTTATCCCAGATCACCACATGAAAAACCCTCTGATGACTTCACCTGGCCATGAAAGAATGTAATGGAGGATTCTCTGGAACGTCACCTTGCTTTACCAGAGACCGCGCAACAAAAATATCAAAAATGAAGATGTTCACCAACCGCCTATTGTTAATCATCGGGCGGCTGTCACGGGATCCTGGATTCCTGTCGTTGTGCAGCACCTTTCCGTTTTCCGCCCTTCCTTGAAGACGTTACCTGTCATCGTGGAATCACGGGCTCCACAACCGGCCCCAAGTCACGCAGATGGTCTATTTACAGTGAATCTAAGTAGTCCACAACATTGGTACTTGCTCCATGGTCACCATTGACAGAAGATCTGATGTTCCTCGACGCTGATCCAGTGTTTATCTTGTGGAATTCCGTCCACAGCCTCGAAAACAAGCTTTTGAAGCAATTCTTTGCTTCTCGGGGCTGTGGTAGGATCTGACAAGCACGTTTTGTATTCATTGGCTGCTTTTGCAATTCAGTCCACAGCCCCGAAAACGAGCTTTTGGAGCAATTCTTTGCTTTTCGGAGCTGTGGTAGGATCTGACAAGCACGTTTTCTATTTATTGCCATGACTGCCGACAGAACCCGGGCCAGAACCCGGACCGGCCCGGACCCGACCCGAACACGCGCACCCGACCCGGACCGGACCGGGCGAACCCTGATCATCATATATCAACATCTCATATTATTCTATTGTATCATTCATATTCATTCATATTGCATCATTTCATATGCCATCATTGCATGTTGTATCATTTCATCTCATATCGCAGCGTATCATCTGATATCGTTGCATATCGTTGCGTATCACACTATACTGCATTACGTTCTGTGGTATTATCTTTGACAATTTATCACTGCAGTGTCAATTGAGAAGTCCCGGCATCCCCAATTTCGTCGCAAAATCCCAACTATGTATACCTATTCTACAGATCGACAACCCACTTTCCACTGCTCCCAAACTATTGGTAAAATCATGCAAAATCCCAATGTTAATCCCAACTCGAAACCAACGTTCTCCACAAATTCCCAATAACTTCGCTAAAAATCATGAGAGCAGTGTTCAAGACCTTCTGTCATTCAATTTGTCTTGTTAATGTAAACTCTGGATTAATAAACCCCTAGGCAATTAATTGGTGGGTACCATTTAAGTATCAGATTGTCACTCTTTGGGGAATACACCCTTAATTCATGGTTTATTAATCCGGGGTTGACATTAGTTAATTAGGATTCCCAGAATGGATTATGATAATCCAAGGTGGTTTTTGGGGGTACTGTAATCCCCGAACTAATCATCAACCAACAAGAGTGTCTCACAGCCACTGCTCAATAAGACCTCCCCAGTTTCGCCTGGTTTTCGACCCAGTTTCCCCCAAAATCACCAACAAATCACATTGAATGCCATAAATTCATCATTCTTGCTTAGTTGCTTCCAAAAAATGGTTATTTCACTTCAACTTCCCCAAAAAAAGATCCCATTTTTCCTGCCGATGTTCAGCCTTTCAGCCGAGCTTCCCCGCATCTTTCTCCAGCATCTGCATCTTCTCCCTCTGCGCCCCCTGCGACCTTCGGCGCCCCGTGATCCACACTGCTGGGCCCAAGAAACGCAGGGCCCGCGCCGTGGGTTCCACCTTGGTGAGGTAGCTGTACCTGGAAGATCTGAAGCAGGGGGCTATATGAGCTATGGATAGCTATGGAATACCTACAAAACTGGGCCAGTTTTTGGGGTTGAACATACATGGAGCATGTGGGATCATGAAAAAATCCAGATGCTTTTGGGGTTTAGAATAACTGTTAATGGCCATTTACCACTTCTAAATGGTTTTAAATGAGGTTATCATTACATGAATGGGGTTATAACTGGTTTAAAACTACTAAACAAACAACTAACCACAACAACTCGAATATAATGGGAATATCAGAATATCATGGGGACAATAATTGGACATAATTGGGATATCTTTTTTCGGCAAACCATCAATCTGGTTTTGTAATATGGTTTTTCAATGTTATTGTGGTGCTATAGGGATAACAATGGCATAATCATAGCGATACAGTGGGAATAGGCCCTGTGGTGAAGCCCCCAATGACGCACAGAGAAGTTTTAAAAAAGGGTACTTATCATCTCTATATAAATAGGATTTTATGATATTCTATGGAATTTTAATGATAATATACTAGCGAATACCCTCCGGTGTCATCAAACGACGGCTAGGTGGAAAATCCCCGAACTCAACAGAGGTTTCAATTGGCAAACGCTGTGCTCTACAGAGTCGAACCATTGAACTGGCAGTGCAACCATCTTGACAAGGATATCACCACACAAAAAAACGTATATTTTTGTTGATTTGCGGGTTTTTGCGGACATTTTGACGTTTTATTTTTGATATTTTTGCGGGTTTCTAAGGCGGGTCAAGTTTGTTTCTCTAACTTGGGCCACAGGAGCAATGGGCTTCAGGAAAAACAACTGCTGTTTTCATGCCTTTTCAGAAGCATTTTCCAGGAGACTTGGTGAACTTAGGTGTTTTCATGAATTTCAAGGGGATTTCCGCAAAATGTCAGCAAACACTGAGGTTCACTGAAACTTTCTAGGATTTGGATGCTTCAGGTATTTTTTCATTATGATGGATTTTCGATTGCCACGTTTGATTGCCACGTTTGGGTAACCGTTTTTCAGTGAGAATAGCATGGAGAATTGCCACGTTCCCGAATATTTTTTTCCTATTAATGATGATGGCTTCCAGCTAGTTCATCTCCCCTATTACCCTGGAAAATATTCCATTTATAGATGGTTTACCTATTAAAAATGGTGATTTTCCATGGCTATGTTAAATAACCAAAGGGTAACTAGTTCAATCTATGGATTACCCTCTGGTAAATTAACCAAAAACGATGGAAAATCAGCATGCCATCAATGGTTAAATCCACTATTTCTATGGTAATTTTCAATAGCTATTTTGACATAACCAGAGGGTATCTATTTCTTCGAGAAGAATTAGACAATGAGACCGTAACCAAACTTAACCATGAATTGGGATATATGATCCATATAATTGTGACATATGATGGATGAATCACAATGGACGTTTTCACAAACCATTTATATAACCTGTATGTGGATGCAATGGGAATGGTTTAATTGATATTCATGGAGGTTTTAATGAGCATAGAATGGAACATATTGTAATATGAGGGGGATATCATGGGAAATAATCTGGACATTAGGGGCAATCCTGGCATAGTATTAATATGGCAAATTGTAGGATGCTTGTAATAATCTGATACATCATTCGGGGCAATTCGGGATATCATGGTGATATATAAGCAACAATCAACAATAATGGGGAATAGAATAGAAATGAATAGAATACAGTATAATATTGGGACATGAAGCAAACAATGACCACAATGGAAATATAGTTGAACCATATGTTCATCTCCCCATGCTTGTTGTTTGTCCGGATTTTGGTTTGTTCATATCCCCATTTTTTTTTATGGTTGCAAGGTGGACCCCCACAGGTATGTGTGTTGGTTTCTAAGAGTCATGAACTATTACTGGTTGGTGGTTGATGAAATATGACTTCGTCAGTTGGGATGATGAAATTCCCAACTGAATGGCAAGTCATAAAATTCATGTTCCAGTTTCCACCAACCAGAATCAATTACAATTATATCCATAGGTCCATAACTATGGAAAATCACCATGTTCAATGGAAAAATCCACTATAAATCACCATTTTCAATAGCAAACTGTTAGTTTACCAGAGGGTACATCTGACATCAAGTCTAGTTATTCTAGTTGACCAACGTTAGCGTTCACGAACTGGGCTATCGCGGCATTACCTTGTAGTAAGGGAAAGTTGACCGTTGACCATGCGGTTTCTTTATGGGGAGAAAGTGGGGATATATCTTGATGAATGGATATCAATAGGAAATTGTGGGAATATTCTTGGGATTAAAAAATGGATTAGAATTGGATATAATGGAGATATAATGGAGATATGTTTACTGTGAAACAATCACAAATTCATACAAATTCTGGATGAACCATTAACTATTAATGATCATCCCAGCTTACTGGTGCAAAACTTACGTCGGGAATTTTCGGGAATGATCCACAACGGCTAACTAAACTATTTTCATGATCATCCCAGCAATCCCCAGCAACCCATCCAGCAACCCTACGTAAAACGCACGCACCAGTAAGAAAATTTGATCGGCAAAATTGGATAAGTAATATATAATAACAATGTGTATGTATTATTCTTGTTTATATATTATTGATTGGATAAGTATGGATAAGTAACAACCGACACATTGCTGGATGAAACTAAAGAAATAGCAACGGTCATCGACAAAGTTTTTGAGATAGAAGCAGGAAACACGAACGGATGAAGATGATCAGATGGGAAGAAACATGCAAGGATACCAACAGGTAATTTAACAAAAGAAAGGGGAAACTGAAGAAGTGGAGTCAAGCATGTTGAGCAATAAAACAAACAGAACACACAGAATAACAACAACATCAACGTCAACAACAACAACAGCAGCAACAACAACAGCAACAACAACAACAACAGCAGCAACAGCAACAACAGCCATGAGGCTATGGCAATCACTTTGCTCACGGTATTGTTTAGACATCACTTTCCATTGCCCTTTTGGCGTTCCAGGGCACTTTTCAAAGTCATTCTTCCACAGATCTTTGCCGTAGGATTCCTTGGGTTGGCCGGTCTGAATGATTCATCGCCAGGAACTGTACAGCAACTTTCCGGGAATTTCCATAGGTTGGTGGTGCAATAACCATCTTGAAAAATGATGGAGTTCGTCAATGGGAAGGATGACATCCCATATATGAAATGGAAAATATATGAAATGTTCCAAACCACCAACCAGTTTCCATAGGTTGAAGAATTCACACGTGACACGTGACTGTACCTACTAGAAGAAGTATCCCTGCTGAATCTCATCGAATCTGTACGATGTGCCAAAAGCTGGCACCGTACCAAATGTCCCAAATGACGATACGACGACACATCGAAAAATCCTACTCCCCGAACTGGTTTAACGGAAACAAAGACAGAACACCACAGGTAAGGAATGGCAAAACAATGATTTCGATCAGACTTTGACTGCAAATTGATCCACTGACAAAGGTCTTAAACATATATTCTTCGCTTCGGCCAAGTTTGAGACCACCGTATCGGAAAGAACAAACATGTAGGACACCTGCCAAAACATCAACATCTTCATCACGGTGGTTGCATCTCATGAGAATCAGTGTCATCATTTGAGCCTTTAAAAATATCCCTATCCCATCTCATTTAGAACTAGTTGGTTGAAAACTGTTTCCCAATCCCATGGGTTATTATAATCCCCAGTAAACTAGGTAGTTTGTTTAATCCCCTATAGCAATCAATTAACCAGGGTATTGTTATTCCAATTATTAACCATTATTAACCATAGATTAACCATAGATTAACCATAGATTAACCATGGCTCATTTCTCTTTTGCGTTGGGTTCTCTGTATTTCGTGAGATGCGCAGAAGCAAAAGGACATGAGATCTTCGTGCCAACAAATCGACGCTGAAAAAAGTAAAAAAAACTGGTTAATCTATGGTTAATTTATGGTTAATTTATGGTTAATAATGGTTAATATATGGTTATTATATGGCTAATAATGGTTAATAATAACCTGGTTGGTGGTGCAATAACCATCTTGAAAACTTTGAGTTCGTCAATGGGAAGGATGACATCCCATATATGAAATGGAAAATAGATGAAATGTTCCAAACCACCAACCAGAAAAACATGGCAATTGAAAGTCCAACATATTCTTAGTTGATGTTCCAAATATAAACATCCATGGCTAGTTCAGGGATTTCCCAGCGAACCACGTCAATGATGACACCGTTGCGGGTATAACCTTCGACCAAGCTTTCAGATTGCTAACCAGTGTCATTTGACCTTCTCTGGGGGAGGTTTCCTATCTGACAGGTAACTGGAAGATGATGGTCATGTGAGTCATGTTTAAATATGTTTAAATAGTATCATACCAAGATATACCAAATAAAACTCCTGAAAACATCTTCTTTGAGATGCAGGCTGCAGGCTGCGGCGGCTGGTCTTATGGATGTGATTTAAAGCTCCAAAACCAATGCTGAAATATGGATATATGGAGGTTAAAATCCCATATATCACAACTTGGGCTAGACATGGCTAGACTCTCAAAAAAACTATGCTGCAAACAAAGAGCTGAAATATGTTCCGCTTAGAAAACGTATGGTTCCACGTTTTGTTAGAGCCATCTATGTTCAAAACGGTGACCATCCCCCAAGGCCAGCGTCGTTTTTTTCCATGTTTGAATGGTCAAAACTGGGCCCAATGGTTGGATGATGAAAAAAATTAAACAAAAAAAATCCTCAAATCTATGGTCAGGGATTCAATTAAAATTCACTCCATTGTGGATTATTATGGGATTCTAACCGTGCGAAAAGTTACCACCAAATAGCAACCAGGGATCGTCGAAGCGGCTTCCCTCACCTTGGAATCGAAGATTCCCTTCTGGTGGATGAACCAAATGGCAAGTTGGGAAGATGCAAATTTTCAAACACGATTCAAACGACTCGGCAAAATCAAAAATCTAGGCGAAACAAAGAACATCAAACAACTCTAAGCAAAGTCATAGTCATAGGGTGGATTAGGGGCCCATAATGTTCCAATAAGGTCCTTACAAGAAGATACCATAAGCCACTGTAAGATCTGAGTCACCTTTCAAGAAGTCTTTGGGATAGAAAATCGACAACTTCCTGGGCGTCTCGACAAAAGGATGTGAGGCTCGGCGCTCGGAACGTGCTTCTCTGGAACGGGCACCATATCGGATAGTTCAGTTGGTGGAAGGAACTAGGGTAAAAATGATTCATTGGGTGTGTGTAATTTATATATATAATATATGTATATATGTGTATATAATATATATATACTGTATATATGAAAAGTGTCATCTATAGTTAGATTCTGTTAGATGGAATTGTAAAACCAACTTTTCATCGTCATGGTTATAACTGGGAGTGGGGCTTCCTCTACGTACAATTTACCCCAGCTTGGACTGAACCAGGAGAGCATCCAGTCAGGTATCAAACATCTACATGCCACCGACAAAATCGGTGATTGGGAAAGAATGACTGATGTACCTAGTATTCCTGTGCACGCATTCTGTATATATAATATGATATAATATAATATAATATAATTTAATTTAATTTAATATAATATAATAAAATAAAAGATAATATAATATAATAAAATGTAAATATAATAAAAATAAAATATAAATATAATATAAATAAAATATAAATATAATATAAATATAATATAAATATAATATAAATATAATATAAATATAATATAAATATAATATAAATATAATATAAAT
>Ga0126342_10006013_pt1 | contig 21385 bp, 17 predicted proteins | sample Cyp1metagenome_FD_92528 | JGI IMG/M metagenome (GOLD analysis project Ga0126342, IMG submission 92528) | Coral microbial communities from Lord Howe Island, Old Settlement Bay, Australia - Cyphastrea 1 metagenome | ecosystem: Host-associated > Invertebrates > Cnidaria > Coral ... | reverse complement strand
TCATCATATTCCCATTGTTGTTGGTTTATAGCCTATTAACCACTATTAACCACTATTAACCACTATTAACCACTATTAACCACTATTAACCACTATTAACCACTATTAACCACTATTAACCACCAACCATCGTTTTCCATCCCAATTTTCGATGGTTTACATCCCAATTCATTGGAAGGTGAACTCAGGTAACAACTCGTCGCATCGGCCAGGCGCGGCGCGGCGCTTGCGCCTCACGCATGACCACCAAATGAGACTTGGGCAGGATGTCCTGTGCCAGGTCAGATAGGTTAAGAAAGTCTTCCCTTTTTGGAATTGCTATGGGTTCTGAACGCGTTTTTTTTTCCGGACATTGATTCATTGATCTGCATTTTTTTCAGGCAAGAGCCTCTGGTTTCTGATTTTTTGGTGGTTTCTTAGGGCTACCCCTAGTTGTCATCCATTTATAGATAGATTTTTCATTATAAACCACCCAGCTATTGGGGACCCCCATATAGGCACTCTTCACAGCGCCGCCATCGGTGGAATGCCTTCCATCTGCTCTGATGGACTTGGCTGCTGCTGATGGTTTCAAGGGAGCCATCAGAGGACACCTTCAAAGTATTTCAAAGTTTCATTGGTTTCAATTTTCTTGGCATAAACAGCAGAGCCCTCACGAAGCTTGAAGCGAGACATCTCTAGGGTCTCCTGAAGCACAGCTCAAGGCGGTCTGAAGGGACACCGTTGTTCTGCCAAGTGTTGGCACGAGCAAATGAAAGAGCTTCCACAAGAAGGTTCAGTCGCTGTACTTCTTGCTGAAGCGCTGACATCTCATCTCCAACCCCCTTTCTTGAGGGGTCCATCCTAGATTCCAGGTGCTTGATTGTGATAGGCCTCGAATGAAACGACTGATTATTGCGATGCCTTGCCTCTTGACCTCTTGCGAACCATCCATTGCCATCCATTGTGAAGTTGTCCACTTATGTCCCTGAAAGTTGCATAGCTTCATCAGCACCACTCCAGCTCTTGGTGTAGACATCCCCCCTATCACACTTTTCTTCGGCACCAGCACATAGCAGGTTGTATGGTCAATTCTGTATATGCATTTCCTGAATCTTCATATTATCTACATGTTATAGACATACATTTGCGTTGACATGCAATTATATTACAGATGTATATATATATATAGAATTATGTATATATATATATATATATTTGATACATGTCTCTGACACGTTGTGGATGTTGTAGTTGAAGAAAAACTTCGAGCTCCGCGAGACTATGACTTTTGATGTTTGCCCAAACGACAGAAACAACCTCTTGCCATCCTCGCGATCTCATCATGTCGCTGTCATCGAGAACACCAGATAGCAATTTCAACTGGTGGTTGAAGCAACCCATATGGAGGTTTCTTAAAATAGGGGTACCCCTAAATCATCCATTTAAGAGGAATTCACCATTGTAAACCATCCAGCTATTGGGTACACCCCATTTTAGGAAACCCCCGTATGAAACGTAATCACATATCACAATCCTATCATGGATGGAAATAAAGAAACGTTCAATCCATCGGCCAGTCCAGCGAGAGAACAAACGTTTCTTCCTCAAGGCAAGTCTTGTACAGCTCAGAGTAACTATGACTTCCAATTCTCTCGCTCAGACGAGCGACATTGGTTGGCTTTAATCACAGCTGACAAGCTTGCAAACTCAATGCTTTCACGCCTGAAGCCAGCACAAATTTGACAACTCCCCAAACAACTGGATGTCAATAAACAACATGACGCTTCTTGACAGTTTCGTCCAGCATCCGCGTGTCCACGATGCAGCCCTGATGACCTAGCTTATTCTTCTCTCAATAAGGATTGGCACCGATCTCTCGGAATCTTGTCGTGACAAGTCGCTATCTCTAGGGAACCAGGGCAGGTTTAGGTCATGGTGCAGGAGGGTTGTCACAACCTGACATTTGCATACCAAGCTTGGGATGGAATCCAGTAACTTGGTAATAACATGTAAGAACCATATGATGTAACCCAGTTTGTCACATATCGAATATCCCCAGTTGGATAAATGGAATATCCCGAGTCTGTCTGAAACTAGGGTGCGCAAAATTGCATCATGTCCCATTTATATGTCCAGTTGTAGACATGGAATGCGCTCAGTTGTAGACCATCAAACATCCATATTTCCGTAGAATGAACCAGTTATGTCTGAACTATCCGCAGTTCTACATACAGGTTGGAACTGGGGGCATATTGGCCGAACTAATCTATCTCATATTATATATACATAGAGGTTATCTGCATTTGTATATAGATAAATAAAATAAATAACTAACTAACTATATAACTAAATAAATAACTAACTAACTATATAACTAAATAAATAACTAACTAAATATATATATATATAATAATATATATATATATATATCATATCCGCCCACACCGTTTGACAGCAAGGGGGAGCGTGGGAATATATGGACTATCCCAGCATCTGGGCGATCCCATCATCCCATCACTCCGGGTAAGTTGGTTACAGATTCTTCCCTTCAAAACACAGCCATACTTCCCTAATCTTCCCTAGAAGTCAAATTTGAAATTTGGCGAAAATCCCCAGTTAGACACATATGACGATTATTGCCATGAATTTTTAAAATACATGTTTCCCAAAATTGGGGATACTCCAAATCATGCCAGTCAGACCATTGTTGAAACCCCTGGTGACTTGGAGATCCACCATTGGTCGCCTGCAGAGCGATGCAGGCCGTCTGCAAGGCTCGAGTAAAAGGCCTCGGCTTTTCCACAACGAGTGGAATTCCCATATGTTTCAATCAAGGTCCCTATACCCTCTGGTGAACTAACATAGCTATTGAAAATGGCCATTTATAGTGGATTTTCCCATTAATAGCATGGTGGATCTTTCCATAGTTACGTTAAATTACCAGAGGGTAGATTCTATGGCTCTATGGATATTCCAAATCCAATCATGTGATATCATTTGATATCTTTATATATTTATATTTACAACAACAATGATCATACTTTAAGAAAAGCCTTGAGGCCTGTGCCTGTTGGTTTGGGCCGAATCATTGGAAATCATGAAACCAGAAAAAAGTTGGATTAAACAACGAGGAAAAAAACTGGATTTCCACATGTTCATGAAATATCTACCCTCTGGTAATTTAACATAGCTATTGAAAATGGCCATTTATAGTGAGTTTTCCCATTAAAAATAGTGATTTTCCATAGTTATGTTAGTTTACCAGAGGGTACAAAACCGCATAAAAAACCTTGGAATTTGCAAAATCCTAAACCCCAACCACGGATCCAGTGAAAAACCTCTGTGCACAGGCGACGTGTTTCCATTCCAAAAATCGAGGTTCGGACGAACTGTACACCACATCGGGACCTGAGGAAATAGGAAACTCAGCCGGCTGAAGTCTTCCTGGCAACCCAGTGGTAGAGACCATCACTGGTTGGTGGAATATTTGGCCCTACCCCCTCTGAAAAATGATGGAGTGAGTTTAAGGTGGAAAGTCATAATCCGTCATTCAAAATTCCATGGTTCCATTATTGATTATGATATCCCATGGAATATCCCATTAAAAACACCATGGAATAACCCATTAAAAAAACCATGGTTCCAGTCACCACCAACCAGCCCAGATCACCAAGATCAAATCTTCTAGGATATCCCATGATCGTTCCAAAGATCATCCGAAAAAAGGGGACCAGTGCTATTTTTAGGGGTGTATCCATGAGAATGGCACTCTGAGTGGGCCAAAGATGGCGGACCCCCTAAAGTCCATATAGTTGTTTATGATTAGTCTCCCTATCACAATCGCCATAAGTTGAGGCAATATGATACTCAATTTTTGACAAACCCATCTCATCTGAGTTCTACCCGGTCCAATTCCCATGTTATATATATATTATTATTATATATATATACATATTCAAAACATACATCAATCTAAGTTACCCCAGAACGTCCATTTAAGATACCCCTCCCGTAATCAAACCTGGCGAACAATAACCCGTAGTGATTTTCCCATGACAAATCTCCATGTATAGAAAAACAACAATTACTACTTGTTTAAGAAAAAACATCCGTTGCCATGTTTCATCATGTTTTATGACCAGAGGGTACCCTCTGGTAATGACTAACAGTTTGCTATTGAAAATGGCCCATTGAAATAGTTGATTTACCGAACTTAAAGATGATAAGATGGTGATTTTCCAGTTCGCTATGTAAACGTTTACCAGGCCGGGTATCTCCAGAAAATGCCTGCCATGGAACTGAGCAATTTGGAAAGCCACGCAGCCTGCTGAGCGCGAAAGGGTCGCCCGCCCAAGACTTCACGGAAGACGCGATGGGAAATTGAAGCCCCAAAGAGGGATACCATCTGGTAAACTCAGATATAGAAAATCACCATCCTTAATGGCTAAATCAACTATGAATGGCTATTTTCAAGAGCTGAATTACCAAAGGGATATGATATAATCGGATTTGAATATGAGGAATAATTAAGGATATAAATAATAACCAAACAAAACCGGCAGGTCACGAAAGTTTCTTCTCGCACAACTCTTGTGCATGTTCTACTGCCGTACTACCAGCCAATGACTTTCAAATCATGATAGAAGAGTACGTCATCCAAACTGATGGCCTTTCCTCCATGCCTAAATAGAAATTCGCTCTTCAGTGACTCATACTGATTACCACAATGCTGAAAATACAGTAGGTGCTTTTGCAGTACCAATGAAACATCCCAGGATCATCCCAGGTTCGCTGGTAGTCGTCTCCACATTTTTGGCCACCAGCATTTTGCACGGCTTAAGTCACCTTAAGTCACCACCAGGTACCAAAAATCACCTCAAAAGTGTTGCAAAGCCCTTTGAACAATTCCTTTTACACTAGAGAGTTGGTTGGTCTCAGAATTTCACTCGGATTCAACCCCCAATATGGCGAGATTTGGGTAGTGACTCGGGTAGATCTATCAAGCAGGCTCCCAGGCCCCCATCCCATGCCTCTCCAGCTTCGGATTCCTTCATCTCTTCCACTCCATGCGCCTTGCCGACACCAATTGTGGGGGCTTGAACCAGGATGCGGTTGGTATAACCAGCAATCTTCATGGGGATTTTCATCAAAACCGAAACATCTGGGGTGAACTCATAATGTTGCACTTGATCAAAAACCTCTTTTTCTGAGTATTGCTCACCTGCTTCAACTTGTTGGACTTACTGAACAGGGGAATTTGAGACACCTCCATCTATTTGGCGCCATCCATGTGAAGGTGAAATATGGTACCAATCCGATTGTCTAGATCCACTATAACTGGTTTGGAATATTACTGATAGTGAGTGATGATAGTTAGTGATGATTAATGTTGATTATACTCCATTACTATCCCATCATCAGCTGGTTGGTGGTTGACCTACCCCTCTGACAAATGATGGACTTCGTCAGTTGGGGTTACTATTCCCAACTGAATGGAAAAATAAAACATGTTCCAAACCACCAACCAGATAAAATTGTACCATCGTATATTGTAATTTGTCCAATCATTGGCATTGGTGGATATACTATCTACTCCTGAATGAGGTCACAAGAAACTATCCAGATAATATTGTTGCCATATATACTGATTTCTGTGTCATTATGTACACTGGTTGGTGGTGCAATAACAATCTTGAAAAATATGAGTTCATCAATGGGAAGGATTATCCCATATATTATGGAAAATAGCCAACATCTTTAAAGCCACCAACCAGATATCATCTCAATCTTTGCTGTTTTTTTTTGTCCAATGTGTGCTTTTTGGAAGCTGGATGTTCAGTACTGAACACGACTTAAATCCGACTTAACATTGTCGTCTTTTCCCAGTCTGACAGCATCTTGTCATTCACTGATTGGTGGTTTCAACCTACCACTCTGAAAAATATGAGTGCGTCAGATGGGGATGATGAAATTCCCAATGGAAAGTCATAAAATCCATGGTTCCAAAGCACCAACCAGTTAAACATTGGCTGGTTGGGAAAAAATAACAACTTGTGGTGCCAACCAATGTATCAATGAAGTGAGGAGACCTAATTCTTATGAGGAATTTCCAGCCGCTTCGGAACTGAACCATTTTCCACTATCTAAAACTTTAAACAACAATTTCTGGGTGGGTTCCCAGTGAAATTCCAAGTAACAACTTTTAAAACTCGTTGAATCATCCAATTGCGGCAATTTGCTGGTGAATCATGACATTTTTCGTGATTTTTCCATCCTAACCACCAAATCTCAGTTTTCCCCCCTATTTTTAAATGCCAATCTCATTTTAAAGCTGGTGAACCTTTGGTTTCCGCAGCATTTTGTTCATCCAAACGATGGCCTGCGCCTCCCGTAGCTTAGTACGGAGCCGTTCGGCTTGAAGCCGACCCTCCTGGAGCTGTTTTGGTTGGGGAGAATCATAGGGATATGATGAATATGAAGAAACTGAATTCTCCCAACCCAACATAATTAGATCATTTGGTTGGATAGGGATATGATGTAATATCATTTAGGTTCATATCAACTGTTTTAATCTGAATATGAACCTAAAGAATGGGAAGACTAACCTAATATGACGTCCCCAAATGTTTTACATGATAAATAATAATGGAGATATTTTTACATGATATCGAATCAATAATTCAATTTTTGGATTGGACTAGTTTGACGATGTTTTACGCAATGTGGGATTTTCGAGTTTACTTTTAATATAACACCTTAATAATGGGAAGGAAGACTAATCTTAGACCACATTATTTTACTGATATTAATTATTAATATATATTCTTCACATTCATATATAATATATATTCCATATAATGTATATTAATCCATATACAATGTAGGTATCTATTAATCATTAATCCCACTCCATTAATAATCTGGTTGGTGGTGCAATAGCCATCTTGCAAAATTTGAGCTCGTCAATGGGTTTCGGATGACATCCCTACAATATGATGGAAAATCAAATTCATGTTTGAAACCACCAACCAGTAAATATATGCTATGCTATATATCATATTTCATGGTCCATATCCATCTGAATTTAGCGGGGGTTTTATTATTAGGCAGCCTACATTAGACATCTATGAATCCCACTCCATTAATAAATATATACCATCTGGTTATTTAACATAGCCATGGAAAATCACCATGCTATTAATAGGTAAACCATCTATTTCTATGGGCCATCTATACCATGGCTATGTTAGTCATAACCAGAGGGTAACCTCAATATCTTCCGATAGTATCAATAACCTCAATATCCATCTGAAAAAACCATATATATTCCATATAGAATGTAGGTATCTATTAATCCCACTCCATTAATAACTATATAAGATATCCATATTTGGGGGAGTGGGATTCTTGATGGCTTGCTATCCCCATCCAAGTCCTCCAAGCGGTTGACCGATGTGAAAAACACGCGGAAACCGGCAAAGTCTCCAAAAATGGGGGGGATAATCATGGAACATATGATACCCTCTGGTAAACCATAGGAAAACCATGGGAAAATGGTGGTTTAATGGAATTTAATGGGATTTAATGGCACTTACCCTCTGGTGAACTAACATAGCAATGGAAAGATCCACCATGTTTAATGGGAAAATCCACTATTTCTATGGCCATTTTCCATTGCTATGTTAGTTCACCAGAGGGTATTCCAAAATGATAAATAAATATCATGAAATTTCGACACATTATTTTGATATTGATAATGTGATAAATCATATTCCGATTGTTTGATATTCCTGATGTTCATAAACCATTCCAGATGGTTATTGATATTCATGATATTCCAACACCAAGATCATGTTTCTACAATTTTGACGGGGAAGATGTGATCAATCACTCAATCTTATGGTTCCCAAATTCGAGACAAACACAATGTTATGTTACTGCACTACCACCCTGTGACTGGGTTCCTTCATTTTGTGCACAAAGTGGCCCCCCCCAATGGAAAGCTGGTTTATAATCCATATTCATTGCCATAAGCCTACAATAGTGAATATTAAAAAAGGCAAGTTATAAAACTCCAGCTGGTTCATATTCACTATAACTTGCCATGACCCTATAGTAGTGAAGTTATTGCAGCAACTTCGCTCTCGTAAACGAACATCCCCACCTTCAATGGACGCTGAGCCCTGGGTCACCATCAACATAGCTGGCAAACGGATGGTCGTCCCCCCAAAGATGCTAGCTATTAGCATCCAGAAAAAAAACAATTTTCCATGAAACCAACTATGATCTTTTTCACATCACAATGGCTGGCAAATGGATTTCATCCCTGTAACTACGGTATTACATGGTATTACTACTCTCTGGTAAACGTTTACGTAACTATGGAACATCACCATGCTATTCATGGGTAAATCCACGAACTAAATCACCATTTTCAATAGCTATGTTAGTTTACCAGAGGGTATAGGTTTTGACTCATAGCTACATGCTACTTTCAGACCATCAAAGCCCAAAGCCTGAAAACCCCCCCGTCCTCTGAGAGGCCATGGTCCTAGGTGCTGGGAAGTATGCATAACCTCATATCATCAGTGGTGATATTGAAAGATATTGAATGATATTGGAAGATATTGAGGTTATTGATACTATCGGAAGATATTGAGGTTACCCTCTGGCTATTTAACATAGCCATGGGAAATGGCCCATTTACAGAGGATTACCTATTAAAAATGGTGATTTTCCATGGCTATGTTAAATAACCAGATGGTATATGATATTGATATTGATTAGGAACTATCAATACCTTGAAGGGTGTTGGAAGATATTGATATTAAACATTTGAACGGTATTGAAACCACCAGTTCTAAATCATCACACCCAAATCTCATATGAGTGAAATATATTCATATTATATTCATCATACCCCATGATATCCTTTATATGCTTGGTTTCTACCCTGATTTCCAGTGGTTGGTCAAACCCCTTTACTTTTTCTGGTTGGTTGTCATGGTCGCTCCCAACCCCTGAAGCTGTGCACATATAGAGGTAAAACGACACATGTTTCTTGCGTGTGGCTATCATTTAGCTTGCCAAACCTGTTCCATGAAATATCACATCAACAAAATCCCATAACATAGATTTATATACAAGAAAACAATGGGTTTGGTAAAATCCCAGTGTACAATCCCATAGGTTCCCATGGCAACATATCCCATTGGTACATCAAGAGTTCATTCTTATTAACTCCTACCTAAACAGGTCTTTTTATCCCATCAAATCTTCCCCAGATGGGGATGGGTCAAAAACCAACTATTATTATTATTATTACCGTATATGACTGGAATAACCATCCATTGACCGTCATAAAACAACTATTTTCATCTATTTTCTAGTTGGTGGTAAACCTACCCCTCTGAAAAATGATGGAGTTCGTCAGTTGGGGTTACTCTTCCCAACTGAATGCAAAAATAAAAAATGTTCCAAACCACCAACCAGTTTTGCTATACCTAGGGCGCCAAACATGGTTGTTTCATAGCTCCAGAAATCTGGTTTTCACGGTGACACGCCGAGCGACATTCTCCCACAGCATCCCCAAAGGCGAAAGCGCGGCCTGGGAAAATGGAGGAATCTGGGGGAGCTACTTGAAACAATATATTGTTAATAGTAAATATATGGAATATATTATCAGAAACAATATTTATGATAATCCATTTATGATGGAGATAAATGTGGATATATATATATTTATTGTAATAATGGATATGGAGATAACATATAGATATGGTAATTTATGAATAACATATCTATATCATGGTAATCATATGCTATACCATCTGGTTATGACTAACAGTTCGCCATGGAAAGATCCACCCATTTTTAGGTTCGGTAAACTATCCAGAGAATATGGTTGCCATATATACTGATTTCTGTGTCATTATGTGCACTGGTTGGTGGTGCAATAGCCATCTTGAAAAATGATGGAGTTCGTCAATGGGAAGGATGACAACCCATATATGAAATGGAAAATAAAACATGTTCCAAACCACCAACCAGTAATAATATGTTATATATCATATTTATGGTCCATATCCATCTGAAAAAAACCATCGCACTTTCCATATTCTCATGGTAATTTTCATGACATTTGCTAAGGGTCAATACCTTCGTACCCCTAGTTTTCATCAAAATACTTGGGACTTGTGGATGTTCATCCAATCTGGTCATTGAAATAATGTAGTCATCAAGTCATGCAACTGCACCGCATTGTGTCCGCAGACGCAGGCAAGCGTCGCGATCTGCTGCCAAGAAATGGTTTCCCGTGGCTTCGGCATTGAACGGCACCAGGCGAAGCCCTTTGTTTTCGACGTCGCCGTAGAACTGCGGCAACCATCGCGGCAACCCGACGGTCAGCACTCGATCATCTGCGTCTTCTGACGTCGTTCCTTCTGGGGCAACAAAACCGAGGTCTGCCAGCAGAGTCTTGAAATACTGCGACGAACCTCTTTCCCCTTTGGTCGTGCAGCCTTTTTCGCCGATTTGCGTGTACCGCAACCAACCCCAAATATGGGAATGATAGGTTCTGATCCATCCCCACATCAAAGAAGAATCATAAACAATTCTTTTGGATATATTTTTCAAAATAAAGGTGAACGATGGGCTGAAAAGGCTCAATTTGGATAAACATGTGGGCCACACATGGAAAAATACTAGGGCAAAAGACTGATTATGCAAAACAATTCGTCATCATTGTCTGAAGACATCAAGAATGTGGGAAAAAACAATGTTTTCTACTCTAGATAAAGACAACGCAGGTAAACATGGTAAACAATATAATGCACGAGCGAATTTTCGTTTCTCTTTTTCTGACTTGTCAAGACCCCTATTCCTTCGCATTTTTCTCGATTTATTACATAGAAAGTCTATGATTTTCTCCAAACACCACTGCCCTGACCCAGCACTAAGTCGACCAATGGCTAAACGGAGGCATCACTTAAACATCGGGATTGGTATTTGAGGATGACTGTTGGGTCATGACAGTGCAACCCAGCCTGGATAAAGGGTTATTAAAAAAACAAGGGATTTGAGAAGAGGCCCTTCAAGATCCTCTTAAAAAACAAGTAGATGTTTGTAGTGATTTTTAAGTAGATCCCACTGATCAAACTGGAATGCATGGTTTTTCAGCGTTTGCATTTTGTAGTGAGCCTTATCATGATCCAAGAGAAGTCACAGACCCAGCGTGTCTCAGCAGCGGACCTAGAAAATTCAAGCTCTTTTCATTTGAGAAGAGGTCCTGCAAGATGGTGCATATGTTTGATTTTTCAAGTTACATTTTGTAGTGACTGGCATTGGCTTTAAGTCAGGGCACGTCAAAGGGCACATCTTTTTGCTGTTGTATTTTGTTGCACATCAATGTTCATTTGATTTCTGTGCATTTTTTCCGTTAGTATGTCGCAAAGACAGTGCGGTGTTGATTGACTGTGACAAGCAGAGTGGGAGCATCAATCGAAATGGACTGTCCAATCCTTGGTTTGTGTGTGTGTTGTGCATGTTTTTCTCAGTTGTTGTGTCGAAGTAGACGTGGAAATGCAAATTCAGCAGTGAACCGCAACGGGTATTATGTAAATTGAAAACTACTCTGGGGAAATCTTAGCATTGAACTTGGAAACCCACAAATTCACTACTTTAGTACTTTTACGGCAAATCTGAGTGAACTCAGATATCCATTTTAGGGTCGACTATTATCTCGCATACTTAACCACTACAAAATACTATGACCCAGCCCATGTTTGAATCTAAAAACATATGAGGGTTTCCATAAATGGGGGTACCCCTAGTTATCATCCACTTTAATTGGATTTTCCCTTATAAACCATCCATTTTGGGGTACCCCCATTTATGGAAACCCCCATATAATATATGATCTAGGGTTACTGCAAAATGCAAAGGTACATGGTCCTGAGGGGACTGCAAAAACCATTGAAAAACCTGTTTTACAGAGGACCCAAGTCCACTAGTTTACAGTTGAAATTCCAACCAGGATACTTAAACATGCTTAAACGTTGTTGATGAAAAAACCACCTGTCTGTTGTGTCATGCCTATTTTCCGGTGTTGATTCGGTGTTGATGGCTCACTTTTATCTGGTTGGTGGTATACCTACCCCTCTGAAAAATATGAAAGTCAGTTGGGATGATGACATTCAATATATGGAAAAATAAAAAATGTTTGAAACCACCAACCAGTTATGTACTTTTATAACCATTTGGGATAGGGACACTCATGAATATACCATGAAAGTCCATGAAAAGTACCCATGTTGAGGCCAAACTCTGCAAATTGTTCTGCAATCTTCATTTTGTGCAGACCAACAATCACTTCTCCAGAATTCATTCTGAACATCCACCAAACATATCTATATATCTGATGTTTGACAGCTCACCATAATATCCCTTAACGTCCTCATTCTACCACCATTTTGGCTGGTTCCTGCAAACTAACACAAGCAGTGTGGAAAAAAACAGAATTTGTAGATCATCTTCCTACAAGAACCATGGCTTCTCCACATCGGTATGTTCACCCCAGCCCTTTGGAAAATCACCGTTTTTAATAGGTGAATCATCATGTTTATCATCTATTTCTATGGGCCATTTTCCATAGCTATGTGAAACAACCAAGGCGGCCATTTAACCCAGTAATTCACCCTAAAAAACCCAGTAAATCACCATAAAAATCACCATTTTCCCTAGAAAAATCATCAAAAAACCCCATGTTCGCTAGAAACATCGCGATGAAATCACAATTTTCCGGGAAAAACATCATCAACCATCACAATTTTCCCCGGGAAAATCACAATTTTCCCATGTAAACATCATGATTTTCCCCATTTTTCCTACGTAAAATCACCGATTCTTTCCCCGGTGTTCAGCGGTCGACGCCGGTCACCCCGTGACCGGTCACCCTTCGGTCACCTGCGCGCGGTTCCAACGACTTTCCGCATGGCGAATGAAGATCACCAGCTGCTCGGACGGAAGATCCTGGATGGGGAAATCATGTTGGTATATATACCAGCACCATCCGTCATGGGATATGGAGGATTTTCCCAGATAAAAATATCATATCCCATATATCTATGGGAATTTAAGAAAAATGGTAATTTCCATCGATTAATGGTTATTCTGATCCATTCATAGGTTTACTAACCATATTCTGGGGATTGTTAACAACATTTGACAACTATTCAATGGGAATTTCAGGATCCAACAGATGGAGGTACGTTAGTACCATATGTTTGGCCATATTTTGTGGGGATATTCCCTGAAACATAGGCCTGAAAAATAGGCCTTATATATGGTACCTCCAATTTAGGTTCCTGAAATAACCATTGAGGAAAGGTGGGGATTCACCTTGGGATGTACTTGGGGGTAGGAGATATATCTGGTTGGTGGTGAAATGTGCCCATCTTGAAAAATGATGGAGTTCGTCCATGGGAAGGATGACAACCCATATATTATGGAAAATAAAAATTGTTCCAAACCACCAACCAGATATATATTATATTTTAATTTGATATTCATGTATAATATATGAATACTAAATCCTAAGTTTGTGTAATTTGGAGAAGAATGAAGAATCTAGTATTAATCTGGTTCAACACCATTAAACAATAAGATTGGACCAAGAATGCGGATGTTTCATGGAACATCAAGTGGAGATACAAGCAACCACATGATGTTTGGCCGTGTCTGAAAGTGGAAGTACAATGCCAACATCGTGTTTCGGAAACAAACCCAGCTTCTTGAACATTTCCAGCTGCATCTGTGCGGCAACTCTCGAACGTCCAGGAAATACGGAGATGATCGCGCTCACAACCGAACAAAAGCAATAGGAGATTGATGGCAAACTTCTTCCAAAAGCCTTGCTTGGAATTGCGTCTTTGTGAAGACACAGGCATGGAGGGTCTGCAGTTTTGTTCCCTGTGGAAATTCTTTGCACGTAGATTCCTCGCATATATGCAGATCGCACCATCATCCTGAAATTATCACGACTCTGCATAGCCGTCCGCTTCGAATTGTGGCCAAATATTTTTGTGCCCGTTTGGGCAACCAATGTATTTGCTAGTGATCAGCGTTGAATGATGAAAAGTGAATGAATGTGCCCGAAGGGCAACAACTAGCCTAATCTTAATTACATTTACAGTATGTGCAACCACAGGTATTCCGGAATGCAATGAGGATACAAATACATTCATGTGCCAATTTTGCTGTGCAACTTCACCCGAATATCTAGAGTGTACTAGAGTCAAGCACTAAATGATTTCAAAATTCCCAACAAATTACCCTCTGGTAAATTAACATAGACCCTGGCAGATAGGGGTTGGAAGATTAGTTTCCATTAAAACTAAGCTATTTTGAGGGTCCAACTGTTGATTTACCAGAGGGTAACATCCCAAAGTCCGTATTTTCTGGCGGATGTTGTTCAGATACATGCCGATTTAAAACCGTCGCTGGAATTCGCATGTTTCACCATTGTCTTTACTTATATCCCCAAATTTTGGCTGTGTGGTATACTCAATAATAAACAATCCCCGAAATCACCATTTTTATGGCACAAATCAACCCCCACCGCGGTCCCACCCCAGCTTTCCGGGTCCTCCAAGACTTCTTCACCTGCAAACATGATCGACGATGAAATTCTGGGGTAGTAACAAACCCAAATCCAATGCCATCAATTACCTCCCTTTTGTGTGCGGCCCTGGTTTTCAATACCCCATTTCTTGCACATTTTGGCTAATGGGGTATGTGGTTTATTAGCTTTGACGCACTGCACAATCATGCCAAATTCGGATACAAATTCAGGCATCCTTCAAGCTGGTCCTTCCAGAATCTTCTAGCAAGTTCAATAGACCTTTTGCGGGTCCCCCGATTTCTCGTCTACAACCCCCATGTCCACATAGTCAAATCGCTATCTTGAAAACATAAAGGTTCCTGCAATTTTGTTGATAGCCAACTGAGCCAACTCTTCACTTTTCGATAGTTCGGCATTTGAAGCCTCATGTTTGATGCTTAAATCTGGTTAAATACATAAATACCTACAAATTGATGCCAATTTGTCATGGTGAACTCGCCCCTTTAACCAGCATCTTTTGGTGGGTTCGTCGCCTCATTTTTCATGGTTAAATCCTCATGTTTGATGCTTTAATCACTACATGTTGATGTTTACATCCGAATTTGTGATTGTGAGCCCCCCTATGTTTGATGGTCAAATCAGCATTTTTGTTTGTGGAATCCCATATTTTGGATGGTTCAAGGTTCAAGTTTCGTCCCAGCCATGTACAAACCGCCTCCAGCTATCTTTGGCAGCTCAGCCATGGCTGCGCCGTGGTGTCCAAGCGGAAGATCAATTTGATATCAAAAGTTTTATACTGTTTATCCATTATATATATAGTGGGGTTCCTCATTGAAATCCAGAAGTTGGGTTTCGATAGTTTTTAATGAAGTGATTTTTCAGGGAAAATCACAGGAAAAATAAGGTCTATTTGCCACCAAATAGAAGGGTTTTCGGTTACAATGCCCATTCAAGCAATTGTGGAACAAGATCCGAGGGAGCCTGCTGATCTTGGCTATTCATGCATCGTGTTTTTCAGCAGATCCAAGTCTGGAAAACTGTTTAGACATGGCGATTCATAGCCAGCAAAAACTGTTCCTATCTGGATTTGTCCGAAAATGAGGTAACCACCCTAGAATACAATGGTTTATGATAATAATATGTTCCATGCTTTAATTGCCGAAAGATAGAATATCACATAGAATCACAGCTGAACTGTTAAACAGTTTAATGCCTTTTTGTGCCATGCTCTTCAACTGTAACATTGCAGAAGTCTGAGCTGATGAGAAAGCCATGTCCGAAGTTGTCCGAAGTTCATACCCTCTGGGTAAACGTTTACAAAAAACGATGGGCAAATCACCATGCTATTAATGGGCAAATCCACTATTTCTATGGCCTTTTTCAATAGCTTTTTGTATGTTTACCAGGCCGGGTATTATTTTGTTTCCGCCGTTCTTTCATGGCCACCATGGCATGGGGTAAACTTGGCACTCCATGTTTGGACGATGGAGATTTTCCATGGCATGGGGAGAGGGGTCCAATCTCTGTGACGTATCTCGTGATGATACATTGACACCTTAAATAATGGCATAATATCCTTAAATAATGGCATATCATCTTTTATATCCACATGTTATAATATACATTGCTGCATAATAATCGATCTCACATGTTGATAATCCAAAGATAATCCAAAAAAATAATGGGATAAACCAGCCAATTATGGTATAATGTGGCAAGGCAACAAAAACAGGATAATCCAAAGCAACGCATGATTCATTTGATTGACAGATCTTGTTTCGCTGATAAAATTTGCCGGACTTTCTTTTTCAAGATTTCAAGAACCACGTTCCCAACTTCAGTCCAACCATGACTGTCAAACCCTTTGAACTGTTCGTTACAACCGCTGTTTTTGTGTCGTTTTGCAGGGTTCGCAGTCACGCCCCACCATGGGCATAGGTCCCCTGATACCTGGGTGAACATCAATCTGTTTTTGTTCCGTTTGTTTCAACATACATCAAAATACAACAAACATGTTCACCAAACTATTTCTGCCGTGTTTGATGTTGACATGTTTTGACCAGCAACTTACACTATACCCAGTCCATGGTTTGGTTGTTTTTCCTTCTTTTCGTCCCCTCTTCTCGTCTTCTTCGGTTTTGTGTTTCCCTTCTCCTCTTGATGTCCTATTCTTGTCTTCTTGATCTTTCTTCTCTGGTTGGTGGTATACCTAACCCTCTGAAAAATATGAAAGCCATATTGAATCATCATCCAAACTATTGGGGAAAATAAAACATGTTCCAAACCACCAATCAGATAACACCATGTTGTTATCACTATGTACCTAAACCGGAGGTACCTAGCATATATAAGGCCATATATAAATTCTCTGCCTAAAAAAATATCACTATGTTCCGGAGGTACCTACCATATCACCAGATACCTTTATAGTGATACCATATGGGTTTGTCTGAAAATAGGGTATATTCCCAATTATAGCCATTTAATAGGGATAATGATCATTAACCATTGGGTTTAGGGGTACACTATTTTCAGACACACCCATATTGATCTTCTTTTCCAGCTCCTCTGCCTTCGCTACGAGAGCTGTAGAGCTGTGGTCGTGACCACATCGTCCCAAACCCGCCATCTTCTGCCCAGATGTGGGTAAAACAATGCCATGACCCACCCAGTCGACTGGGAATGGTAAGTTTATACCACCTATAAAAATGCTGATTTTCCTGGGGGATGGTGCGTTTATGACATTGTTTTCCCCGCATTTTTTCCTATTGTTTTGACCTTTTTCACCATTTTTATAGGTGCTATGGTTACCATTCCCAGTCATGGCTGGTTTATACCATTCTTTTTTCCAGATTAAAACCTATGATATACCAGTAATTGGTCTGTTATTCCCATGATATCCAATGATACTCCCATTATTTGATGGTTAAATCAGTTACCATCTGGTCATTTAACATTAGCCATGGAAAAAATCCCTTATAAATGGAGGTTTTAATGGGAACATCATCTATAAATGGGCCATTTTCCACGGCTATGTTAAATAACCAGAGGGTAAATCCCATGGGTTAAATCCCATTATTATACCATTAAAATACCATATTTGATGGTTAAATCAGTTAAATCCCATGAAAATACCAATGACCCATTGAGATTTCCTAATGATCCCTTGCCCCCTTGACATCGCTGCGCCCGCGTCGCCTGCTTGCGTGGTCAAGGTCCTGGCTGCACCGTAAATCAGGACGATATGTCGCAGTAGCAACCTGAGAGTGGCGAAGGAGAGCAGGGTCATGAGAAAAAAACCCATTAGTTGGTTGGTGAATGTTGATTAAATAGTAAATCTATAGGTTGGTTAGTACCAACATAACCATCTGCTATTGGGTGGTTCATCAAACATATATTTCAAAACCAGTATCTAACCAGTATTTTTGTAATATGATGTATCAAAACCATATATATATATATATCGATAAAACCAATCATATTTCACCAGTATTTCGTGTTTCACCATATTTGGTCGACAATATATTTCACCAGTATTATTGTAATACTCGTTGGTCATGAAAAATCCCACTAAGTATTGGTAAATCATTCCACAATCTGCTATTGGTTGGAACATATTCCAATTATGCTGACGCTTAGTAAACATTCGTGTTATATATTGTCTTTCCTTTTCCAGATCTCGCGCAGGCCTCAGCGTGATGCAGAAAAAAACATATTCCTTATGATATATGGATAGTCCCGAATAAGCCAGTGAGTATAACTCCGTATATTAACACATTAACAGTTCGGTATTTTTCATGGCTCGTTTCAAGAACATTAAGGTTTTTTGGCGCTGTTTTTTTATTGGTTACCCTCTGGTAAACTAACATAACCATGGAAAATCACCATCTTTAATAGGTAATTAAATCAACTATAAATGTGCCATTTTCAATAGCTATGTTTGTTTACCAGAGGGTACCTTGTTAAACCGATTCCAAACTTCTGATCATGCATTCCTCACCAGGTCTATATCCAAGAACCCTTCATTTTCTGGTGCTGCCAAAGGAACGCGCGATGAGCATCGCTCAAGGCCTACGCAAAGGGGCCATGTGCAACTTAAACATGAGGGATACCCTCGGGTGTCATCAGACGGCTGGAAAATACACCATTCATCGATCATTTTCCCATTACCCTCTGGTAAACATACACAAAACTATGGAAACTCACCATGTTTAATGGGTAAATCCACTATACATGGTCATTTTCAATAGCTTTGTTAGTTTACCAGAGGGTAAGACCTCCATATGACCTCCATTTTTTTCGTGTTTTTTCCATTGCCACTTTTGAGTACCGGAGAGTCTTCAGCCACAAAACATGGATAAACATGATCATGGCCTGCGGATCTAAGTGAGTTACAATGAGTTACAGGTCATCTTAAAAAACATCAATCGTTACCCTCTGGTAATAACTAACGTAACTATTGAACATGGCCATTTAGTTCGTTGATTTACCCATTAATAGCATGGTGGATCTTTCCATAGATTTTCTGTTAACGTTTACCAGAGGGTAGTGGATTCTTGTCCCAAACATTCATCCAAGTTCTTGGTCAAGGGGAGACTACCGCGTACCGCTGGGGGTAAAGGACTTGGCCATTGGATCGTTGGAGGCAACATCCCATGTTACTACACTCGCATCAAACACATAGAATTTCTATATGGGAAATTGACCATCATTTAATGGGATTTAATGGGGATATAATTGGGATAATCATTGAATAGTTAGAAATTTATAGAGACGCAGAGCAAAAAGACAAAGTTCTTAGCTGGGTAGTACCAAAAACACCTGAACCGTTATCCATTGACATTTTGGTTGGTCGAAAACCGCCTTGCCAGTTCATGGGTCGGTGAAAATCCTCCCACAAATAAACCACCGGCTATGGCCAAATATAACAGGCTGAGTTCCAAAATCAAAGACGAAGTGCTTAGCAGGATAATACCAGAAAAAGCAATCGATGGCAATTTTTAACGTAGTATCAAACATGCATTTTTCATTATTCCATTATATCCCAGTCATGTTACCCTCTGGTAAACATTTACATAACTATGGAAAATCACAATTTTTAATGGGAAAACTCACTATAAATGGCAATTTTCAATTTTTGCTGGACCCCAAACCACTTGACTTCCCCACTTCAGAGTGAAATCACCAGCAACCCCAAAATAGATAGAACACTTGCACGCACCTGGACATATATGGTAAATGTCATCGAACTACCATCCTGGAAATACTCTTCGGCATCTGACTTGGGGAGTATAATAGTAACTATCCAATTACTATCCCAAGTATATCCCCATTAAATCCCATTAAATGATGGTCAATTTCCCATAGAAATCCCATGAAATCACATTGAATCACTCTACCCTCTGGTAATTTAACAGTTCGCTATTGAAAATGGCCCAGTCGAAATAGTGGATTTACCCATTAAACATGGTGAATCTTTCCATAATTTTTCTGTTAACGTTTACCAGAGGGTACCCATCACTATTAACCTTTATTAACCATTATCAATTAGCATTAAACACTATGAAAACCATCATTAATCACTATTAATCACTATTAACCATCATTAACCACTATTAACCATCATTAATCACTATAATTAGTTATGTAAACGTTTACCAGGCCGGCTAAATCTCCATCTCCAGGAGTTTTACGATAGACATGGCGCCTCCAGCTCGGCGCCCAAGAGCCGTTGTCCCAGTTGTGCCATGGTACAACGGTCCACGAGGCTTAGAAAACTCGCCTCGAAACCGCGGTTGAAATCTACTCAATGGATTGGTTTGTTGGGGAAAATCCGAACCGGAAACCAATGGGTTTTTACCATGAAATATAGGGGTTTCCGGTTTCAATTTTCCCATCATCCAATTCTATGATCTACGTTGATCCGTGGCAAGAACCATGGATCTACCATGAACAATGTGGATTTCATGGAATTTATAAGAAACACCCAATAGGAATAATATGATAGGAACTTTTGGGAGGGTACCATCATTGGGGGTCCCTATAAATTCCTTGGATTTCACCATGCAACATGGAGATTTGACTCGGGTCGATCATGGGGATATCATGGGATGTTTCCTGTGCCAAATCCTTACGCCAAGTCATGTGTCACCTAGTCACTAAGTCCATCTTTTAGGTCAAAACTGGGTGCCCAAATGTTCAAACTCTGTGTGAGCCCCTCAATCTTTGAAGCCATATGGAGGTTTCCTGAAATGGGGGTACCCCTAAATCATGCATTTATAGATGAAATTTCCATTATAAACAATCTGTTTCGGGGTAACCCTATTTATGGAAATCCCCATATCTTATTCGAGATTGATCTATCCGAGATTTGTCTAATCCGAGATTTCCACACATGTCCATGTTGTGATACAGTAAATTACATGTGGATTTACTCAAATAAGTACATGTGATTTGTCGATTATTTTCGACCATACAATGGGTAAAACATGTTCCACTGGATTTCCCATTCATCCCTCAATCACTTTCCACAACATTTTCCGCGAAAAAAATCCTTCAACTTTTCCAACATGTCCATCAATCATCATATGTTCCATCAATCTCTCCTTTGGTAAATGACGGGATCGATGTATATATACATATATTATGTATAATATATGTATACATACATACATACATACATACATACATACATACATACATACATACATACATTAATTACATACATACATTAATTACATACATACATTAATTACATACATACATTAATTACATACATACATA
>Ga0126342_10006012_pt1 | contig 21385 bp, 16 predicted proteins | sample Cyp1metagenome_FD_92528 | JGI IMG/M metagenome (GOLD analysis project Ga0126342, IMG submission 92528) | Coral microbial communities from Lord Howe Island, Old Settlement Bay, Australia - Cyphastrea 1 metagenome | ecosystem: Host-associated > Invertebrates > Cnidaria > Coral ... | reverse complement strand
TGTATATGTATGTATATGTATGTATATGTATGTATATGTATGTATATGTATGTATATGTATGTATATGTATGTATATGTATGTATATGTATGTATGTATATGTATGTATATGTATGTATGTATGTATGTGTATGTATATGTATATGTATATGTATATATATATACGTATATGGAGGTTTCCTAAAAAGGTGATACCCCTAAATCATCCATTTTCAATTGGGGTTTTCCATGAAAGAAACCATCCCGCTGTTGAGGTAGCCCCATGATGTATTAATCATAGGTTGGTGGTTTCAGCCCCACTATGATTTATAAGCATCCTGGGATTATGGGATTATCTAATATACCACTATTGTTATATCCATATGGATAATAAATCGGTTTTTTATTTACAATACTGGGATTTGACCATCATTTTTCGAGAGAGTCGCTGGTGGCTTCAACCCACAGGGAACATATAGAACCTGGGATTATTATCCGATTTCTATGGTTGAAAGAAAAGCATGTTTGAAACCAAGCAGTAATATAATGACTCATATGGATCCCCATAGTAAACAATACCCTCCAGGACATTAAGATAGACCCTACCAAATAGGGGCTTGAAAGATTCCAGTAAACAAATACTATTTTCAGGGTCTACGTACAAAAGGGGGAGGGCAAATGATAAAAAAAACTGGCTGGTTGGTGGTTTCAATCCCTCTGAAAAATATGAAAGCCAGTTGGGATGATGAAATTCCCAATATATGGAAAATAATCCAAATGTTCCAAACCACCAACCAGCTGAAAACTGGATGGTGATTTTCCCTTGAACAAATACCAGCGGCCCACGGCTGCCCCCATGTATAGCCACCATGGCCTAATATCCACTCCTGATATGGGTTTCTTTATAGCTACCCCAAACATTTGGTCAATGGGAGATCTCCAGGATCCAACAGATGGAGGTACGTTAGTACCATATGTTTGGCCATATGAACTGTGGGGATATCCCCTTACATAGGCCTGAAAACTAGGCCTTATATATGGTGGGTACCTCCAATCAATCGGATCCTGAGATGGCCATTGATTTGGTGGTGAATCACCATGTCCCCCAGGCATCCACCAGTTTGAGGCACCCCAAGAGGTGACGGTTGTATCTCCATGATAAACATGTAATTTACCCGGCCTGGTAAACATACAAAAAGCTATGGAAAATCACCATCTTTAATAGGTAAATCAACTATTTCTATGGGCCATTTTCAATAGCTATGTTAAATTGCCAGAGGGTAATCATCCATGTTTGTTTTTGGTAAAATTTCAGTTTTCTTACTGGTGCCAAACGTAGGGAGTAGGGGGAATGCCCCATAATAACCATAATATAATCCATTCCCATTCGCATTCCCATTGAGCACAAGTCAGTTTCGGCTGTTTAAATTAAAATTTTGGCTAAACCATGCTAAACCACAATTTGTCGCCACAATTTTGCTGGTTTAACTGTTCGTTTCGCCATGTGTGTTTTTGGTCAAATCATCAAAAATGGCTGGTTAAAATAGCGATGTGGTGCCCCTCCAGTTGTAAGTTGGTTTGTAACCCCATGAACTATAGATAGATCTACCACAAGTCCTAGTTGTTTTGGTTACACGCCAAGTCAGCTATCTTTGGGGGCACCACCTAGTAGCAATGTTTCACTACGAACAACAAATGGATGGTTCATGAAATGGGGAGTACCCCCAGTCATCATCCATTCTGATCAGATTTTTGTCATCATTAACTATCCATGTTGGGGTACACCCATTTGAGGAATAATCCATTTTAGATTGAGATTTTCCACTATAAACACTCCAGCTATTGGGGTACCCCCATTTATGGAAACCTCCATCTGGATGTACTGTATTAATCATAGGTTGGTGGTTTCAGCCCCTTGAATACAAATAAATTGGCGCACATAATTCCAATGTCACTATGGTTTATGATACGCAAATAACTATAGTTCATGGGGTTTATAAACCAACAAACATCACTGGGGGGCACCATCCTGCATGGCCAGCGCCAAGCTTCAGAAGCTCCACTTGAGGCACTCGCGGGAGGCAGATGCAGTTCTTTGGCACGCCGCTTTCGGGCCACAGGGAGGGTGGATCGGGGACCAGAGCGTCCTCCCTGCACGGCATTGCCGAGTTGGTTTCAAGTAAATCTTATGATTACCAAATATCATATAGATACTCCCTGAGTTTGTAGAGGTTCATTTGGAAAATGATTATATGTATATATATATAATATACATATATATATATAGATAGATAATCTCTGAGTTTGTAGAGGTTCATTTGGAAGATGATTCTAGATGGGTTTTAGATGGTTTAAGATGACTACTAAATACACTGTACTACAATGTGGGGCCCCCAAGATAGCCAAGTTGGTTTATAACTCCAATAACTATGGTTTATGGTTTATGGGTAACCCCAAATGCGAACCATGGTGCTGGTATATTACCTACAATGTGGCCCCCCCCAGGTATGTTTGATGGTTTATAAACACCATTAACTATAGTTATACTATAGTTATAAGTATCATAAACCATAGTTATGGGGGTTTATACACCAACTTATAACTGGGGGGCCCCACATTGTAGGGACCAAGTTCGGGCCAAGAACAGAAACTCATCCATGGTTTTCCCACATGGTGAATCAACCAATGGAAGAAACAAAACACACCATCTTGAGCCAATCCATCAATGGGAGATCTCCAGGATCCAACAGATGGAGGTACGTTAGTACCATATGTTTGGCCATATGAATTGTGGGGATATTCCCTTACATAGGCCTGAAAACTAGGCCTTATATATGGTGGGTACCTCCAATTTAGGTTCCTGAAATGGCCATTGATTCCAGGAAGATAAGTGTTTGTTGATCCTTTTGGGTATTATTTTTGATACCAATTATATTTTTTCTTGATCCTTAACCCGGGAATGATGGGCATCAATCCCAACAACATCATGCGATTGCCATCTTAGTCAAATCAATACAAAAACTGGAGTCGCCAACGCCCTAAAATCCACAACAAAACAACGATTTTGTGGATAAAACAATCATAAACCATCCATGACTGGGAATGGTTTATACCACCTATTTGTGGTGATGACTGGGGGATGGCTTATTAATTGTTCTACCCACATTACAACTGATTTTGAATCACTAAAATCCCAAAGTGCTTCCGAATTTTCCGGATAATCGTCGAGCCACTGGAGACCTACGGACAGAATCACCAAGGGGGAGCTGGCGCCATCCATTTCGCCAAGTTCTTTGAACAGCACCATAAACCGCCTGGCAAATCTGCTTCCCGGTGAGCACGGTACCGCTGCAGCCTCGCCAGCCATACTCCTCATGGTTCCCAGTGACCACTGTGCCCATAGAAACCTGCCAGAGTTCTGTGGTCAGACATTGTTGCCATGTCACAACGGAAAGGCAAAATCACTGGGACATGTTGCACAACAGTAAGCAGCTGAATAAATATCAATGTGGAAAAGCCAATGCTATAAACCGACCATGACTGGGGATAGTTTATACCACCCAATTATATCCATTGATGGTATTATGGTGATTTACAACATACAAAATCTCTTCGGGGGGCAGATATGTTGCCGCTCAGGCCGATGACTTAGCACATCACAAGAAGCTGCACCATGACAAGACCAAGAAACGTTGGTGGTATACCTACCCCCCTGAAAAATATGAGTTCGTCGGTTGGGGTTATGAAATTCCCAATATATGGAAATTCATAAAACATGATTGAAACCACCATGACTCAGCCAAGAAACGTAGACAATTTCACGTCCTGCTTCCACCCCTCCGATTTCTTCGAACAGCTTCGACGTGTCCTCCGCGCTCGCAGGCGCAGCTTCGGATGGTGCTGGAACCAGTAGAGGACCGACGAATTCGAACTTCTTGCCTCGCGTTTTTGGGTCTCAATGCTCAGCAATCAGGTTTGCCTCCATGGGATAGTTGCGATCGCAGAATCTTTTTGGTAAAAGCAGAGGTCCTCCAACATCCTACAATGTGGGGCCCCCTAGATAGCTAAGTTGGTTTATAACTCCAATAACTATGGTTTATGGTACTTATAACTATAGTTAATAGGGTTATAAACCAATTTATAACTGGGGGGCACCACTTTGTAGTCACCTTCAAGCCATGGGTCCTGAAGCTCTCTTTGACCATCATACTATGGATGGAAACCCTGCACAAGCTTGGATGGTTGAAACATGTTGAAACTCTATAATCATTGGATTGGTTTCAGGGAAAATTGAAACCGGAAAACCCCATATTTAATGGTAAAAACCATGGTTTCCGGTAGATTTTCCCTTAAACCAATCCAATGATATAAATAATGAGATAAACCACCTATCAAGTGATGCAGGATTTCTTCCATCTACACTAGGCGTTGAACATTTGAGTATCCAGAAGGTCGGAAAACACTTTCTCACAGCATTGCTCTCAACACCCGTTTTGTACAAGGAGGTGGCCGAAAAAAGGGGGTTACATCATGGAAGAAATCTGAGGCACCAGTTGGTACAATGTGAGGCCCCCCAGTGATGTGAATGTTGGTTTAGATTCGCCCCAGTAACTAGTTCGTTATTTGCGTACCATAAACCATAGTGAAATTGGAGTTATGTGCACCAACTTAGCTATCCAACGGGGGCCTCACCAGTTGGTAGATGATTTACCCTCAGACGAACAGTTCGCGCTATGGAAAATCACAATTTTGAGAGGCAAATCATCTATTTTTTGGTCCATTTTCAATGGCAATGTTATTTTGCTGAAGGGTATCCCATTATAATCCCATTATTTCCCATATAATCCCATTATAATCCCAGTATGATAAAAACCATCTAATCCCATTATAATCCTATTATAACCCATAATAATACCATATAATCCCATTATAATCCCAGTATTATAAAAACCATCTAATCCCATAATAATCCCATTATAATCCCAGTATTATAATACCATATAATCCCATTATAATCCAATTATAATCTCAGTATTTACAATTTTTCATAGATACCAATACTGTCCAACTGGTGCAGTACTTCCATCCGCAGTATGTCCAACCCTCAGTTCTTTTTTGTAAATGGTTAATATCCCTGGTGAGTGAGTTTCCCACTAGGCTTATCCCATTTTTTCATGGCTTGCGGTATATACCCTCCAGTATGCCAACATAGCTATGGAAAATGAGCCATAAAAATAGCTGATTTACCTTCAAACAAGGTGATTTTCCAGTTCGCAAAACGTTAGTTTACCAGAGGCCAACCCCAGTTACGAAGCAGTTTTCCGATCTATTTCTTGGTCGTCCTTCAAGGTTTCTTTTGTGACCCAGTGACCTTGGGCAAAGTACACGCCTGCATCTTTTTCGCTCAACCTCAGTGAGAAATGTTGGGGATTTCTGATTTCGGAAATCTTGGGGGAATTCTGAAAGGAAATGTTGTGCATTTCTGAAAGAAAATGTTGGGGATTTCTGAAATCTTGGAGATTTCTGGAAATGTTGGGGAAAGTTGCACCAGATTTGGTGATTTCTGAAAGGAACACCCAAAACTAACATAAACTGACCATCATTGTTTCAATACGAGAGTGGTCTAATGACATCGATGATGTCAGGAAATTTGCGGTACCTCCTTTTTGGGACGCCTTTTTTTCTTGGCATGAAGGATGCCCATAGCCCACTTAAACTGCTTCGATCTCCGCCACACATCATTTCTAGCTGGGTAATCCCAGATGCGAACCATGGTGCTGGTATATTACCTACAATGTGCCCCCCCCCCAGGTATGTTTGATGGTTTATAAACACCATTAACTATAGTTATACTATAGCTATACTATAGTTATAAGTATCATAAACCATAGTTATTGGAATTATAAACCAACTTATTTATCGAGGGGGGCCCACACTGTACATTTGGGTGATTTTGTTCGGGCAAATGTTGGTAAATATTCCAGCACCATGGAGCATATGGAAATATATGGGTGTGTCTGAAAAATGAGGTGTACAACCGTACAACCAACTGGAAATCTTGATGGGGAAAATGGATGAACATGGTGATTCACCATGGAACATCATATTAAAATGGATAATTTGGGGGTACCCCCATTTCAGGAAACCTCCATATAGCCAACTCAGCTTCAGCAAGTGAACTGACCAGTCTGAAGCCAGGCCGAAGCTGAAGTCCTCTTCTGTCAGCTATTCTAAGACAACACATGGACATCGGGTCCTCCAAACCCACTTCTGTATGGATTTGTGATGCAATGTCAATCGTGGATTAATAACCCCCTGTAGGCTGTTTTATTGGGGTTGGGTCCATTAAGTAGCAAATTATCATAAATTATCACTACTTGGTGAGAACACCCCAATTAATCAACCCAGGTTCGGTCTCATGCGGATTGACATTATCAAAGGTCTGTCCCCAAGTTTGGTTTGTTGGAGCAACCCTGAGTTTCTTAGGTTATCCATGATATTTCCATGATATGTTCATGATATTTCCATGATATGTTCATGATATTTCCATGATAGTTCCATGATAGTTCCATGATATTTCCATGAAACTTCTATGGTTGGTTACATGAATGATGGTATTCCATGATATTTCCATTTCTGACGTGCGCTAAATCCCCATCAACCAAACCAAACTTTTTTTGGGGGGTTGAAGTTCTATTCATTGCCAATCTTGGATACCCTGCAAAAAAATAAATCCTTAGCTGGTGAGCGTAGATATTCCTATTGATACCAAAAGACTAGTTAGGATTAGTTTGTCTCCTTCTGATTCTAAGATTGACCTAGTATTTTAGAGTTGGATAAAAGAAGCCCCACAAACTATAGATATATCTACCACCATAAAGCCTATGATGATTGGACTTACCCGGAATCAAACATAGCAATGGAACATCCCAGCTATGGCTGGGCCACAGCTGAAAGTTCCAGCCACGTGTGATGACACTGGTAATTGGCATAATCTTAGAGCTAAATTGATTTGGAATCCCCAAGTAATCTTTGTTGGTTTATACACCATGAAATAGTCCCCATTCACTAGTTCGTTATATCTATATACCATAAACCATTGAATTCAGCCACTTATAAACCAACAGAGCGCTTTCTTAAGGGGCCCCCATAAACTCTAGATATATCATAAAAAATATCTAGCCTCATAAACCGGAATGAACTTGGAGGTGTACTTATAGTTATAACATGTAAAAAATGATATTAAAAAAAATATCCGCCTGTTTTTGCGGGTTAATCCCCGCTGTTAAATCTGTTAAATCCGAGAAAAAAATCGCATCAGATCCCCCAAAAAAATCTATGGCAAGCGCCCCAAGTCGCGTCGTCAAAACCAAGTCGCGGATCGGCCAGGGATGGAAGGGTTGTGACTAAGTTCAGCGGTGCATAGTAATCCTGGTGTTTTGGGAGACACGCGCCTCAAGTCAAGGTTAGGAAAGACAGTTGTTCAAGGTTAAGCTATAACCTGTTCGAGGTTAAGTAATGAGTTGTTCGGGGTTAGGCAAGTCTTCGGTGTTTTGATGTGTTTTGTGGAGAAAGGAATTGATAGGATTCTTGGAAGGATTCGAGCTTTTTATAGTGAAAAAAAAATAGTGAAATTATTGCACTAATTGTACTAATCGAAAATTTTATGAACGTTTTGAACGAATTGTTGAAATCAAATAAAGGATCATTGGAATAATAGTTAGTATTCCAATTGTTTTGGGAACCTACCTTTGCTACTTCGAATGTAAACATCATGGGAATCATGGGTGTCTGTGCTTTTTGTGGTAAATATCACATTAAACGACCCATGTAGACCCCAATGAAAGTGCACGAACTTCGATTGTACACTGCAAAGTTCAGTTGTAGTGACTTTCAATTTTCCCCAGTGAAATGCGGGAAATGGGGATGTCTGAAAATGATGTATAATGTCAACGCCGGATTAATAAACCCTGGTTGATTAATTGTGGTGGTTCCCCCCAAATAGTAATAAATGGCTACTGAAATGGTACCCCCCCAATTGAACAGCCTAGGGTTTATTAATCCGGGGTTGACATTGCCCATAAAATTGCCATGTAGTCGGGAAAATGATGATAAACCAATGGATATCAATGGATCTAGAGGTACCATATGTTCAATCAAACCCAAATGTAGACAGGTGAAGCATTTTTCTCAACCGGAGAATCCTGTCCTGCACCAAAGGTTCCGAAGTGTTGAGGGACCTTAGATACGTCGCGACTTCCAGGAAACTCCGTCTGAAGGAACTTTTGCACAGTCACCAACTCCCAGTTTTAATATATTCTATTTATTAATACACATAGTAATACTACAATAATATCCCGACCATGCTTTATATATATATATGTATCATTTTGTAATGTATATATGGTTTAGAAAGTTTCACAAACAAATCGCAACGGCTTTTTTCTCATCAACAATCGCAGGTTTCGGATGGGTTTTGAAACCAGTGATGCCATGGAGCTACCTCCCCTTCAATTGCTATAAATCCCAATTTTACATGGTTAATCAAATAATATTTTAGCTAAGTTGCTTTAGAAACCCCACAAACTATACAATGTGGGGCCCCAAGATAGCTAAGTTGGTGCAAATAACTCCAATAACTATGGTTTATGGTACTTATAAAATAGTGTATGGTACTTATAAAATAAGTTGGTTTGTAACTCCAAATAGTTCACATCAAAATTACAATCCCAACAACTAATTGAACAAAACATTGGGTTTTCAAATCCAAAAAAAAACATCCCAACACTTATTATTGCCAATCTTAGATACCCTTCAAAAAAATAAATTCTTTGCTGGTTAGTAGACATTCCCATTAATACCAAAAGACTAGTTAGGATTAGTTTGTATCCATCTAAGATTGACCTAGTAGATAATCTGTTGGACATATCCCCAGTAGCAGTTATCATAATTTCCCATTAAACCACATATTTGCCCATAGTTTTTTCCTGAAGAATTGTGGCTTTAAAGCAACCATTACCAAGTAGTACCCATTAGAATATACCATCAATTCATCACTGCTATTGTTGGTTGAAGCCCATTAAACCATATGAAAAAACGCTATTTGGCAGTGTGTCAAAACCTTGTACCCCTTCTGTTCACATCAAAATAGCTGTGATTTATGGATGTTCATAACCTAAAAATGGTATTTTCATAGATATTGATCCATACCCAAATGGATGAATTACCGTTTGGTTCTGACTAACGTAGCGAACTGGAAAATCACAACTTTGGATAGGTAAATCATCATGTTTATCCTCTAGAAATGGACCATTTTCCAGATGGTAGTTCTAGAAATGGACCATTTCCCAATTCAGTCAACTAGCCATGAAAACCACCATTAATAACCATTAACCACTATTAATAACCATATATATACCCATTTCCTATGGGGAAACTTTAACCACACCAGCAAGTTACATCCTTGGCTGCTCCAACTTCACTCGAATCTTGGACACCGCCACCTGATTGGCCTCATTTTTCCTTGGAGCAAACGGATCCCCAACCGGAACAATCTGCCCGTGGGAAGCAAAAAAAACACAACTGGGTCCATGTTCAACCACAAAAAACAAGAAAAATGGCCATAGAAATAGTGGATTTACCCATGAAAAATTGTGATTTTCCATAGTTATGTTAGTTTACCAGAGGGTAAACATTGCCAATCTTAGATACCCTGGAAAAAAATTCAGTTCTTAGCTGGTGAACGTAGATATTCCCATACCAAAAGACTAGTTAGGATATGTTAGGATTAGTTTGTACCCATCCAAGATTTACCTAGTCCCTAGTATATCCTTGCAAAAAAAAACATCCGGAAACCCCTATATTAAAAACTATGGTTTCTGGTTTCGATTTTCCCTTAAACCAGCTCATTAAAACACAAATCTTTCGGTAAATTTTGTGTTTCTATTCATTGCCAATCTTAGATACCCTGCAAAAAATGACAAATTCTTTGCTGGTGAACGTAGATATTTCCATTAATACCAAAAGACTAGTTAGGATTAGTTTGTATCCATCTAAGATTGACCTAGTAACTTAGTAGATAATCTGTTGGACATATCCCCAGTAGCAGTTATCATAATTTCCATTAAACCACATATTTTCCCATAGTTTTTCTGAACAATTGTGGCTTAAAACCCCTATATTTCATGGTAAAAACCATGGTTTCTGGTTTCTGTCATTATTATTGAATTATATTATGATATATTGAATTCTCCATTTTCCCATTATTTTCCCATCATTTTCAAGGTATGATTTTCCCATTATGGTTTCCTAACATAACTATGGAAAATCTGGGTAAATCAACTATAGATATCTATTTCTATGGGGTATTTTCAATAACTTCAACCACACCACCATGGTTTCCCCAGTAGCAGTTATCATCATTTCCATTGTACCACATATTTTCCCATAGTTTCATGGTAAAAACCATGGTTTCTGGTTGACCTGTCATTAATTCAAAGTATTCCCGAAAGATGACTGTCAGATCTTCGCAGTTCCATAGATCCTCCTCCGAACAAAAAAACGGCAAGACATCCAAAGTCAAACATTAATAAACACATCATTCAACATTAAATAAATAAACAGCTATATACAGCTATAAATTAAATAAAACAAAAACTATTCATAAACATTAAATATAAACATTCAATAAATATTCATAATTTTAGATATATTCAACATTAATAACCAGTCATCATTCACAACATATTCAAGAAAACTCATACAATTACATCACTAAACAAACTTTACAGGAAGCATCGTTAAACATATTCATAAAACATGATTGAAAATCAAGTGTATGGCATTGGTATCATGGTCAATTTTTGAGAGTCCACAAAAACATGTCATCTTATGCTGAGTATTTTCTTATGATTATACAATGTGGGGCCCCCAAGATAGCCAAGTTGTTTTATAACTCCAATAACTATGGTTTATGGTACTTATAACATCTTATAACTATAGTTATGGGGGTGTATAAACCAACATTCACATCACTGGGGGGCCCCACATTGTAGCAAAAAACTCAAGGATTAGAAACTCTACCCATCCAGTTGGTTGGGGATGAAACCCAACACAGAATCCTGTCGTCGTAGCTTTTCCGAAATCACTGGTTAACCTATGGTGACGACTAGGGATCCCCCATGACTTTGGAAACTCCCATGACTGGGAATGATTAATCCAGATTTTATGGCTTTCCAGGTGGGTTATTTTTTTGGGTTAGAAACCACGAACAACAATTGGATAAAATGTGAACCATGGTTTTCCGATGGATTTCCTATGGATTTCACCAATACCTGTATAAATCCATAGTGGAAGTTATCTCTGGCTGGATTACAATAATTCACTGACCTGAAACTCGAAGAAACTTGCGGCCATTTGGGGAAAATTCATCCAGATTGTATGGCTACTTAGTGGTGCATCCCACTTGGTAAGTGGATAATAACCATACCCCAGTATAGTTATATATGGAATATTCCCAATTAATGGCTTATATATAAACCACATCCATAGTATAATACTAAGTGGTTTATAAAACCATAGTATAGGTTGGATGGCTGATAAACCACTTTACTTGTGGAATATTCAGTTATATGACTATGAGTTTAATAAATCACAACTTGCTTAACATTACTTAACTGGATCTTGATGATTTCCCATGTTCCCATGCATTTCCCATGGATTTCCTAGTTCTATCAGCCATCCATATATACTATAAGACTATAAGATACTAGAAGTAAAGTTATTCCCTGTTATGGCTGATAAACTTACTAATTACCCTCTGGTAATTTAACATAGCTATTGAAAATGACCATTTATAGTGGATTTTCCCATGAAAAATTGTGATTTTCCTTAGTTATGTTAAATTACCAGAGGGTAACTGGATGATTTCCCAATTTCCCATGTTCCTAAAGTTCTTCCCATCAATTTCCGGTGTCCAATCCTGTCCCCAGCTTCGCGATGGTCTCGACCAGCTGTTGTGCCGTGCCGCCGTGGGCCTTGAACGCCGCGTCCCAGTAGCCCGGCCCGGCGGCCGTCAGGAGCGAGACGCTGCGCAGCTTGGGGAGCAACGACGCGGCGAAGTGGGCGTAGGGACAGAGGACAGGACCTCACAGGCGGGCCATTCAAACCATGGGAAAACCATCAGAAAACGATAGGACAACCAAAGGAAAATGCTGAGTTCAGCAAAATTTAAGGATTTTGTGTACAAGGTGAGGCCCCAGCGTGTCGTGTATAATCCCAGCAACTCAAACTTTGATTCTGTGTACTGTCGAACCGGTCCGCCCTCATGCACCTTCATGCTGTATGAAGAAAGCCAGTTGGTGGCAGTTGATGGCATGTAGGTACCAGCATCCCCAGTTCATATCAGTTCATGATATTTAGATTTGTCATGATTTATTACTTAGTTAATATATATATATATAATTATATATATATGTTTTGCCTCACATTTTCTAGACATACCACAGCTATTACCGCCTTTCTTTCTTGCTCCAGGCACAATAAATCAGCAATTTGGGAGAAAGCTCCTTGAAAAAGTCGGCGAAAATTGGAATGAGTCCTCAGCTGGTCCAATGGGCTGTCAAGAAGGAGATGTCATTGAAACCAAGGAATTCAACTCGTGAAAAATGGGCTTTGGTTACCCTCTGGTAAACAAACATAACTATGGAAAACCATCACTTTTCATGGGTAAAACAACTATAAATGTGCAATTTTCTATAGCTATGTTTGTTTACCAGAGGGTAACAAGGTAATTATACAGTGTTGGCTGGTTCAATGCAGAAGTCGATGCCGAATGGCTTAAACTGCCGATTCTAGGCAGCATTTTGATCAAGCCTCAAGCCTTAAATGAAAACATCATTGGAAAAATGTCTTGGACACCCCATCATACTACCTATGGGAACTAGCAAGCCGCAGTTCCCTTTTATAAACATCAATAAAACATCAATAACAGTAATTCCATGATTCCATACTTGGAGGATCATCCCACCTGAATGCTTGATATTCCAGTGGATTATCCTACGATTTTTATGGAAAACAACTATGGTTTCCAACCAGATACCAAGTAGGATGATCCTCCCTGTGCCTTGCGACCCTTGCGACCCTTGCGCCGGGCGGCATCAACATGAAGCATCACTGGTGGTTTCATCCTCTCCGGGAAAAAACATGGTAAATTGAGAATTGAGGATCACCACCACCACCACCACCACCACCAGCATCATCATCATCATCATCCCCAAAAATAGGATGGACATCACACTTTCTGTTCAAACCACCCGCCAAAACCAGCGAAATGACACACACAAAAGCAGCTCAGGGTCGTTCTGTGGCGATGCTGCCGAAATTCATGGCCCACATCTTTGCTCCAGGATCCTCGCCCCAGGTCTGCATATCTTACGTTCTGTGGGGCCCCCGTTTTCGATAAATAAGTTGGTTCAAATAATAACTCCAATGTCACTATGATTTATGATACGCAAATAACATTAAATATATATAGTAGTAATGGGGGTTATAAACCATCACACATCACTGGGGGTCCTCACATTGTATGTTGATATTTAAAGGTACTGTAACTGTATAGGAATACGATATGGAATCCATATGATTTATACTGATTTTGCTAAATTTGATATACTTTATAAGGCATAAGTTCAGCTTATAAGTTGCTTCACTGTCGTGTTTATGGGGGATATAATTGTAGTTGGCTTGATAAACCAACTTTGAACTGAGGCCTCACCTTGTAGTAATGCATAGTATGTTATAGTAATCCATATGATTTATAATATACTATACATTACTACATACTATACATGTATAGTATTGTATTTAATTCTATATAGTAATCCATAGCAATGCCAATCTTAGGTACCCTGCAAAAAAAAAACTTTTTTAGCTGGTTGGTAGATACTCCCACTGATACCAAAAGACTAATATTAAAGTATCCATCTAAGATTGCCCTAGATAGAATTTCCAGTCATGAGTTCTCTTCATTCACAGTTATCCCCTTGCCTGATTGGTACCCTCTGGTAATTTCTTACAGTTTGCTACAGTAATCCATAGTAATGTGAGGCCCCCAAGATAGCAAAGTTGGTGCAAATAACTCCAATAACTATGGTTTATGGTACTTATAACGAACTAGTTACTGGGGCGAATCTAAACCAAGATTCACATCACTGGGGGGCCTCACATTGTAGATATATCTACCACCATAAAGCCTGTGATCATTAAAGTATCCATCTAAGATTGACCTAGATAGTAATGTACTAAATAGTAATGTACTAAATAGATACTATCCAGGCTTTACTAAGATTGACATAGATCTATAGATGTACTAAGTGCAAGTCGAGGATGTAAAGCCTGGATGCTTCTGCCAAAAGCGAGGCCGGTCTTGTGAGGTCACCCAAAAGACGACTGTTCAATCAAGCGAAGATCTGTCAAGTTATGTTAGTTTACCAGAGGGTAAATGAGATAACACATATGGATATGGAAGATATGGATATACCCTCTGGTAATTTACTTTAACACTTTGCGAACTGGAACATGGCCCAGTCGAAATAGTTGATTTACCCATATGGCATTAAACATGGTGAATTTCCATATATAATTATGTTAGTTTACTAGAGGGTAAGCCAACGAAAAATACCCTGGAACTCCGCTCGAAGACTTGGATGACTTGCCACTTACCATCCGGCTATTTAACATAGCCATGGAAAATCCCAATGATAAATGGAGGTTTCTAGCTGGGAAAGTCATCTATTTCTATGGGCCATCTATACCATGGCTATGTTAAATAACCAGAGGGTAAGTGTTTTTTTTGTATGAGATGACTTCAGCAACTCTGACAGCTATATCTATAATCATTGGAAATAAATATCCCCTAAAATCATCTTTTGACAGATTTTTCGATGGCAAGAAATAAGGCTTGGAGCCATTGGGAGCCATGGATCGACCCCGGCAGGCGAGCCTTTTGTATCATAACATGACTGACATATTGTACATTGATCATCATTGATTCATATACCCATGACGGATCCATGGTGCTGGTGTATATGCGTTTACATAAAGGGGGGATATTGATGGGATCCATGGAGCACCATATATAGCAGCACCATGGATCCTATGGGATAGAGCAATGAATTTATAATATTTCTGAGTATGAGGTGTATATCTGGTATATAATGCCATATATTAGTATGATACCATATCAACAAAAACCGCCAATTCAAGTCTGTTTTCTGCGCTGAAAACGGACTTCTACGTCTGACATTGGCCTGATACTCTGCCATGGACTGCAGAATCATCTCGCGCAGATCGCTGATGCCGCCGAAGCTTTCGCATACAGCGTTGACGTCGCGGAACTCCGCACCCGTCTCCTTACGACTCGCGACTCGGTGCGAACGACCGTCTGTGGAAGAAAAGAAACCAACAAAACAAGCAGAAAATAGAAATGTTCAATTGGGGATAAAAAAAATGATGGTAGAATAGTAGACTATTTATGATTATTTCAGTATATTCCAGATATCTTGCGAACGTACACATTTTCGCAGACATCTGAGATATTGACATTGCCAATCTTAGATACCCTGCAAAAAATGACAAATTCTTTGCTGGTGAACGTAGATATTCCCATACCAAAAGACTAGTTGGGATTAGTTTGTATCCATCTAAGCTTGACCTAGTTGATACATGATGAGAACCGCCTTGAAAGGCCGGGTATTTGACAATCTCCCATTCACAAGAAAGTCATCCGGTACTACCAGGGCATGCTGATCCCTTGAAGCCGATATGGGAAACCCATGGCAAAAGCCATGGGATTTCAACATTCACTGCGGATCACTGCGGCCTGCTTTTTTTCCCACAAATCGTTGTTACCCTCTGGTAAACATACAAAAAACTATGGAAAATCACCATTGTTAATGGGAAAATCCACTATTAATGGCCATTTTCAATAGCTACATTGTGATGATAGCCGACTTCAACTTGCATCCCGGCCCCATACCTTCTTGCATTGAGCCGTCTATACGATAGTATGTGTGGGCTTTGTAACTCGCTCACGTTTGTTTTTTTAAACACAACTGAGCATTACCAATCTTAGATACCCTGCAAAAAAACAAATTCTTTGCTGGTTAGTAGATATTCCCATTGATACCAAAAGACTAGTTAGGATTAGTTTGTATCCAGCTAAGCTTGACCCAGTGAGGGGCCCCACGTTGTACACATTGAATCACATGGACCCAAATCTGATTCTCAAGGCCGGCGTCCTCAATGACGGATTGAAAGCTTGGATTGCAGACATATACCACCTGAGGATTCAACGGAGATGGTGGAATACAATGGGAAGGGAAGTACCTGACACTACTGATCCTAATCTGGTTGGTGGTTGAGCCCTACCCCTCTGAAAAATATGAGTTCGTCAGTTGGGGTTACTATTCCCAATATATGGAACGTCATAAAATTCATCTTCCAAACCACCAACCAGGTAAAAGTCCGTAGAAACAAGTGGCAAACGTAGGTCCACTATTCCGTATCGAATAGTGGCCATTCAAGACATGTCGGACTCCAACGCCCATCGTAAGCAAGGCAGCTGGTCCGGCTGGTCCTAGAATGTTCAGAATCTCTCAGCCTCTTGAGACATAAGGCCATATGAATTGTGGGGATATTCCCTCACATAGGCCTGAAAAATAGGCCTTATATATGGGAGGTACCTCCAATTTAGGTTCCTGAAATGGCCAGTGATGCAAACAAGTTCATTCTTGCCAGCTGGGTATGATTTTCTGAGTGCATAATCATTTGTGGCAAATGAAGATCATTAGGCCATTCACATACCCGACCGGCATTTTCCCCAAAGCGACCACCGTTCAGAACTTGAAAGAGAATGAATATATGACAAACACAAACAAAAATACATTGCAAATTGCCAACCAGCATGGGTTGTCAGAAAATACTGTATACCCCCCAAAATGCAATTTGAGTGGAGAGTATGGTGATTAATCATCAACTTTTAGGGTACCATGTATTTTCAGACAAACCCACATCGTCATGCACAAGTTCATCAACATCACCACCAATTCAAACAGCGACTTCGTTGAATGCCGCGGCCCGCCTGCCAGCCCAAGTCCACTAATCTTCGGCAGATGGGCAGCGATGGATTGACATGACCAGCAGCACCCGGGAAGACGAAAACCGCCAACCGGTTCTGCGAATGAACACTGGACCTTGCCGAGGACGCCATGGCACAAGCCTGAAGTCAGCCCTGTCGAGCTCACCCTCGCGATGGCTGTGAACCAGGCTGCAGTCGTCAGAATCGCTGGATTTTTTTCCATAGAGAAATCTGCACCGGGGTTTGCTGGAGAGTTTTCCTTCAGACAATTCCAACTTTTCCTGTGCCTGCTGTGGTACATACGTCCCTGGTATATAAATATATACAAATCATTACCCATATGCTCCATGTATGGTATATTTACCTACATTTGGGCGATTTTTAGGGCAAATGTTGGTAAATATTCCAGCACCATGGAGCATATGGGATACAAATCAATATTCATGGATATCATATTCATACCCCTTCACGCTGAGATTGTTCGGAACCCCATCTGCTCCAATCTGCTCCCTATCCCATCTGCTGTTCATCCAGGTTTTTTTGACATGCCCCACGATTGAAAGCCATGGCTTTGAGCAATACGACATCCAACTGAAACATAGAGACTACAATATCCTGAATATACATTATATCTATGTCAATTCAATACATTATATCTATGTATATATCTATGCATATATATATATGTATATATATATAAAATTTAATATCATATGTGGGCTGTCTGCAACCCATTTTGACAGTCAGACATCCTTTTTTTTCGTCTGACTGAGTCCGATCATGAAGCCCGGAGTAAGCATCTGTTGTCAGTGGTAAGTATATGAAGCAGTCAAAGATAGCAAGCCAAAGCCAATGAAATTCAATTTTCCGAAATTAAAACACCAAACTGTATATCATATATATATATATATATATCATATTGTAATCACATCACAAATATTACACACACATATATGTATTATATATATTGTTATTATTATTAGTAGTAGTAGTGGTAGTAGTGGTAGTAGTAATTATTAGTATTATTATCATAATTAGTATTCTTATCATTACATTATATATATATATATATTATAATAGTATTAGCATTATCTATAAATATCTTCCGACCTATCTAACAAACAACCGCTCGCTGCGCCTGGCCGTTCCGTCACTGCTTTGTGTTGCATCCTGCGTCAGACGAGCCGTGCAGCAGCTACTGCCATCTACCAGTGGTAAAGGTTTCCCCATATTGTTAGTACGATTGTTGGGATAAAACTGTAATGCAGATATATAACTTTCTATAAAACTATGAAATCTATGTCTTACCCCCAAAATGTTATGTTTAATGGTTTATAAAGCCCATGAATACTAGTTCGTTATTTGCATCCATTTGCGTATCATAAACTATATATAGTTATTGGAGTTCTTTGCACCAACTTAGTTATCTAGGGGGCCCCACATTGTAGGTGTTTATTTATCTGGTGTTGATATTCTACTAGCAGTTTCAAACTCTGAGAATATCAACAGCAGATTAATATAGACTATAGATTAATAAACCCCTAGTTTACTGATTGGCGGGTACATGCGGGTACCATTTATAAAGGAGAATCTGAAAATGTGGGGAACTCCCCCGAATTGATGAATTGGGGGTTCCTGGAAAATCCGGGCTGACACGAAATACCGGTACTCAAACGTAGCAATGGAAAATCTACCGGTTATATATGATGTTCCCAGGTGACTACCCTCTGGTAAACATACAAAAAGCGACATAGAACATGGCCCAGTCGAAATAGTTGATTTACCCATTAATAGCATGGTGGATCGTTCATGATCTTTCCATATAAATCACCATTTTCCCATGGTTTTCCCATGGTTTTCCCATGGTTTTCCCATCGTTTTTTGTAAACGTTGACCAGGCCGGTAATACCTTCCGGTAGCAAGGTCGATGGCGCCATCGGCCACGGGGATGTGCCACGGTGCTGAGACGTGCTGAGGGTACAATGCTGTATGGAATATGATGGAATATTTACCATCTGGTTATTTAACAAAATAGCTATAGAAAATGGGATTTTAATGGTGATTTAATGGGATTTAATGGGAATTATTAGGATATATGATGGTATACCATCTGGTTATTTAACCGTTTGCCATGGAAGCCATGGCCCATAGAAATAGATGGTTTTTACCTATTAAACATGGTGATTTTCCATGGCTATGTTAAATAACCAGAGGGTACATTTGCCCTTGCCCAAAATCACCCAGTTTTGTAGGTAGATATACCAGCACCATGGAACATATGGGTCATGATGTCAGTTTCCTTTCCCTTAACCCTCCCATCTCTTTGACGCGCTTCCCAAAGACAGAAAAGTGCAGTTTTGCAGGTGAACCCTGGTGGTTACTGGCCATCATCTGTCATCATCTTATGCGACTGACTTATCTGCCCCCATATCTATCCTCTTATCCTTCAAGATCCATTCCATAATTTGAACCAAATGTGGTCTGAAAATGGGGTACAGTATAGCCCATATGCTCCAAGTATGGAATATGTACCAACATTTGCCCGAAAAATCGCCCAAATGTAGGTGAATATACCAGCACCATGGTTCGCATCTGGGTATTGAAAAATGTTGGGGATATAGCTTGCTCTCCCGACCCCAGATTTTCTCGGGTTACCCCACGGGATCCCACGACGGGTTTTTTACATCGTCCTTGGAAGCAAAGACCTTGCGGGTCTGCTGGCCTATCCTGACAGCTTTCAACTGATTGGGATTTCATCCACCCTTGGGGATCCCATATGCTCCATGGTGCTGGAATATACACCTACATTTACCCAACAAATGGCCCAGTCTTGTAGGTAAATATACCAGCACCATGGAGCATATGGGGATGTTTATTCGCAGATTCCCGAAAAGTACCATGACATCAGGGAACCACAGAAAGAAACATGTTCCCCAGAACCAATCGAAACTGGAATGTAAGTCGACTAATATAGAGATTTCTTTGGAACAGAAACCGGTACACATGCGAAGTTTGGCAAACAAATTGGTCTCAGCAGTTGGTCCAAACCGTCAGTACTTAAAATCTCCATCAATAGGAGCCTATTTAACTTGGGACCAACCACAATTTTTGGAAGGGGCCCTGATGTTGATACAAATCTCTGTTTGAACTGGTGAGTCGCCTTAAGCCCTCACAAGAAACAAAATGTCAAGCATTCTCCAATTTGGGCACATGTTTTAAAACTGTGCATTTGAATCATTTGAATCTACAGTCAGACAAGGCTTGACCATTGCTGGGTCTGGTTGCTACAAAGTGGTGCCCCCCAGTTATAAATTGCTTTATAAACCCTATTAACTAGTTCGTTATATCTACTATAAACCATGGAATTCAGCCACTAAAATAAGGCAACTGAACGCTATCGACTGGGGGCCCCACATTGTAGGTCTGGTGAAGCACTATTTTGGTTGATTTTTATGATTCACTGACTGGAAACGAGCAAAACTATCATGCGGCCATTTGCAGATGGGATGATTCCCCGCATCCAATTCCCATCATTCCAGTGATGTATTCGAATGAAGTCATTATCCAATTCATGCAGATACCCTCTGGTAAACTAACATAGCTATTGAAAATCACCATTTATAGTGGATTTACCCATTAAAATGTTCCGTTATATCCCAATGAAAAACCATGATGTTTGTTGATGTTTGATACTTTAATCACGATCGACGATGACCATGAAAAACCTCCCGTTTCCTCACCATCCACGGTGCAACAAAATCAGCAGCGCCTCTCTCGCAACTGGCTCGTATCCTGTACCGTGAGACGCATGCCCTCAGCAACGCCTTCCTCAAGCTGCCAAGGGGCTGAATTCCACCACATTTCGAAGGGCCCGTTAGATAGGTAAGTTGGTCTGCAACTAGAAAATAACTGGGATTTATGATGAATATGTCTATAGTTGGATGAGCTTGTCGACCAGCCTATTTTTTGGTGGGTCCTTCTTTGCATTATAGAATGATATAACATACCCACTCAGTCTTCGACAAAGTTTAACTGGGGCTTTCACAACGACAAAATTTAACTTGGTCTTTGGAAGCGACATGTGTTTACTGGGCATTATCAGAACCAATGAGTACTAGTATAAAATAGTATAAATATATACCGGAATCCAGAGTTTCAAACAAATCCCACTCCAAACCCAGAGCGTGAAAAGTGCGTGAAACGACCGTGAAAAACCCGTGAAAAGACAGTGAAAAACCCGTGAAAACCAATCAAAAACTTGAGCATGGA
>Ga0126342_10006011_pt1 | contig 21385 bp, 24 predicted proteins | sample Cyp1metagenome_FD_92528 | JGI IMG/M metagenome (GOLD analysis project Ga0126342, IMG submission 92528) | Coral microbial communities from Lord Howe Island, Old Settlement Bay, Australia - Cyphastrea 1 metagenome | ecosystem: Host-associated > Invertebrates > Cnidaria > Coral ... | reverse complement strand
TAAAAAAAAAAAAAAAACTACCAAAATACATCTGAACCGTGTCGAATGCACCTGGCCAGCTCGGCTTCCAGCTGCCCCCGCTGCAGCACGTGCTCATTCACCTGGCGCTGGAGCTCCACCACCTGGCAGATGCCAAGGTGGGAATTGTTGGTACTTTACGGGGATATAAATGGTATAGAAATGGGATAAATGGGATATAAATATGGAATATATAAATGGGATAGATATATATATATATGTATATATGGTATGATACCAGAAAAATCCTGAAAATGTCATCATTCTGTACTACTGGACTACTGAAAACGTTTTGATGGGATATGATATCGTACTTTTATGGGAGATGAATGGGACTTTAATGGGATTTAGAATATATGGTTGAATCTCCACCTGGGTTTAGTCTGGGTTTTAATATGTTCTAATGGGATTGTAGACCGGAAAATTGTGATTTGACAATATCGCCAATGAAGAATGGATACTTATATAGATTTAGTTTAGACTAAAAATCTCAACAGATAAGCGGGATATCCGGATATCCCCTTAATATCAGAGTTACAATCATGGTCACGAATCAGCTACCACTACCTGGATGCCATCCAATTCCTCATGTTCTAGTTCCTTAAATCATTGAAACCCTCTGTTTACAGTTCAATCCCCGCTTTTGATCATGTCTAATCTTAGATACCTTGCCAAAACTTTGATTTTGAGCCGCTTGGGTATGTTAGGCTCGTATCCCCCCAATCAATTCCTGCCAAAAAATATGTTTATGCACATCTAAGTACTATAAACTACCCATCCAGGCTTTCCCCGGGGATGGGTCTTCCAACCCCCAAAAAAAATCGCACCTGTAACGAGCGTCCCCGGGCCGCGGCCGAATCCGCATGGACCTCGGCGAGGTACTGCTGCAATTCCTGCAGGAAAACCCGGCAACATCTGAAATGATCTAAAATGAATTATCCTCTGGTAATTGAAGGGAAATAGCTGTGTTAGTTTACTGGAGGGTAACTTTCTCCCGGAAGCTCTGGTTACTGGTGGCTGTTGCTTCACCATAGTGGTGTTTTTTTTGCCAAAACCCTGGCAACCGTGCCAAGATTGGCAATCTATCCGCATGTTCCAATGGAAAATCCTCAACCATCTTTTTTCTGGAGAGTATAACCCCATCTCCAGGGGATCGTTGTGGGACGTTCTGAGTTTTCATCAGTTGTCTCGGCTCAAGTCCTCATGTTCCGCTTGAAGGGCTCCATATTTCGTGCCCAAGAGCTCTGCCTGCTATCGCAAGCAGAACTGGGATTCAGCGGTTCATTGGGAACATAATAATCTAGCTGCATTTCAAGGATTCACCTACAGTACCTGAAATGTGTCCTGATTTTGAGGTTGGTTGTACCTTTTGGATATCAAAACCACCAAAAAGATAAAAATATAGAAAAATAAGATCCTACTGAAGTATATAGTGATCAGAACAAACAATACTACGATCCGAAATCGCAATGGCTTGAGTATACCTCTACCTTACATTCAGAATGACACATGATCAAGAGCAATGGCCAAAAAATTGGCTTCTAATTTGGATGAGCGACCAATTTTAAAAAGACATAGCTAAATGAATCAAACAACAAAACAACACATCCCAGGGGGTAGTAATAAACCCCAGTTGGGCATGTTTTGGTATAGCTATCCTAAAATGATCCATGATTATCCCACTCTTATCTCATTAATATCTTAGTTGTCCCAGATTATCCCAGATTATCCCAGATTATCCCAGATTTTATTGGTTTACCCATACATCCCATACCATTCGTAGGGGAGACCACCCCACTGAGGCCTGGAGGCTCAGTTCTTCACGGTTGGCTTCCAACAACAGCACCTTACCGCGAAGTTCCTGGGATCCGCGGCGAAGTTCAAAATTCTTAAAATCAAAACCATCACATAACTCACATCACGCATGAGTCTTGGTATTCCAAATGATTTGTCATATAACATGTGCATATAATATAATATATATATATATATATTGTTAATATATATATAAATAAATACATATAACCTGCAGTCTACGGGTCAAGACATGGTGATCAAAATCATGCAGCTAAAACCCCATGGCCCCATGGACGATCTCCTGCAGCTCCAAGGTATCACCTCCGAGAGCTGGACGATAACCAGTTGGTGCCCCCCCAGCCCCCCCCAAAAAAAGGTGTTCTCTAAACTGTCCCTTAACTTAACCAAAATTCCATTTAAAGAAAAAAAACAATGCATGATGATGCATGCGAATGGTTTCTTTCATTACTTTCCATGTCACCCGAAGCAGTGATGTGCAGTTTGCAAAAGCATTCCTGCCAATCACTGCCCACTTGCATCGGCTATCGGCTGCAGCTGGCAAAATCTGTCATTGTGAATCACCGCTCAAGCTGCAAACCCCCAAGAAACTAAGTTACTAAGCTACCTCTCCCACCCTCACCTGAGAGTGCACCAGCTGCAACTCCGTGGCTGCTCAACCTGAGGGCAACTACCCAGGCATCCCATTGGACCGTTCACCACATGGAGGTTTCCTAAAATGGCTGTACCCCCAAATCATCCAAAATCAGATCATGTGAGTATTGCAACCGGTTTTGGGGATCCCCCATTTTGAGAAGCCCCACATGGCTACCTCTCTCCAGTCACTCTCGTCCATCTGCCAGGCCATGGTGTCTTGTCCCGGGGCCCAGGCTCCAGCAACTCCCGCTGCACCTTGCAGGATATTCTTTGGGTTGGGATGCTGAAGATCGGGGGTCGGGGATGGTTGTTGCTAATTGCTGGTGATGGTGCTACCATTGCATCCTGCTTGGTTTTTCTACATGGAGAAAAATCAGGAGTCATGCAGCCCCCAGCACCCCTAACGAATGTCCACTGATAACTTCTTCATGTGGTCTGTTGTGCTTTAGGCTCGCTTGCTCCCTTTCAGAATCTGCCATTGCTACCTTGTCCAGAGGCTCCACAGCGACCGATGGTGTTATCTTGTGGGATGCCAAGCCGCAAAATTGTGGTCCCTTGAAACTTACCCTGCAAGTCGTTGTGGAAGGTCACATGATTTTCCAAGTCGTTCTGTGATCCATGCCCCATCTAAACATGGAAACGGGCTACCCACTAAACTTGTTCACCAGCTTCTCCCTTGTTCAATCCACTTCGGTTGCTTTATTGGACCAATGCTTGTTGGTTTCTACCAGTACTTTGGGCATATGAGGCATCTCATAGCTGAATGATGCTGCCCAAGCATCACCTTTTGTGACTTTTCTGATTCCTTTTGGAGTCTTGGATGAAGCCCCCGATGTCTGTCATTAACACCTTCCGCCCTGACAAATCTTCCATGTGATTCAGCCAGCTGCGTGGCAACACATCTGATCCAGGACTTGTTGGAGAAAATTCGACAACTTACGTTCTTAACTCTTGCACCCCTGAACAATTTTCTATGCAACATCTGACGTAAATGTTGAAAGATGCTTACTTTTACCATCAATGATATTTCAGAGCGCTTTTGCCTCAATTCCCAGGCGACGCAACAATGTGTGATCCCTATTGGCCCTATATCCCAAAACGCGCCTCTCCCTGAGAACCTGCCATCAGCTCGCCTTAAATAGATGGCACAATGGCCCCCAAATGGAATAGCCACAGTGATCCAAAACAGTTGGATTTAACCAGCAAAAAGGGATGCAGAAAAAGGTGGCTTGCCTTGCAGAAATGGGGAGACAACTAATAATATTGCTGTGGATTTCAACTAATGGGCTACAAATGGGCCGGATTTTTTTTCGCAATATTTCGCAATGAAAATCCATTCCCATCCCCCCAACTTCCCATCCCGTTACATGTATATAAATATAGGAACCGCACCTGAACCACTCCCAACTACTAACTGGCACAGCCAGTATCCCTACACTCATCATGTGGTTTCACCACCTTTCACCCAAGTCCCCCCAACACCAAGTCACGAATCCACTCCGTGGTGGCCCCCAGCTGCCGCTGCGCCCAGCGGTGCCCGCTGCCAATGTCCAGCAGCGAGATCCACCCTTCGAGGCCGGCGCCATCGCTCAGCGCCACGCGGCCGCGGACGCGTTTGTCGCCCTCCCGGTGCTGGACCTCCAAAATTGGCACCTCGCGGCCGCCCGGGAGGCGCCCCACCTTGGCCGAGTGGCGGCAGACGTCCGCGCAGACGTCCACGTCGCCGGAGAGGACGTAGATGCCTGGGATGGGAGGGTGGAAATGAAGGGGGTGGCAATCGGACACCAAGAGTGATTGCATACAGTTGTCTGCCAAAAGGATCCACACAAGGTGCAAAACATGCTCCAAAACTTGGAATTTGGAAAATCGTATCGCGCCTGGAGAGTCGCTCTGCAGCTGCGCCTGATGCAGTTGCAACTCCAACTGTCCTGGGCTCTGAGTGTCCAGGGTGGCAGGGGAAGGTGGCTAGCTCTTGACCCAGGCGCATTCGCAGTATGTGTCGCGGTGGCAATTGTCTAGTGACCAATGTGGAAAACTATGTGATTGCCTTAATTTGTTCAAGCCATTTTTTGGATGCGGAATGAGATGCAGTTCATTCTTGGCTTTAGCACATGGAGGAGAAGTGAAGTCTCCTTAAAAGGAAGCACACAGGCAACCTTCAAAAATAAACACACTCTGCAAAGACTCCCCTTCACAATCCAAACTCAAACAAAAATTCACTTCGAAAAGCTACAGTTCAGAATTGTTCGTCACAAATCCTATACCGATTTGACCATCTACATGTCCAGCCAGCTATACCAAACTTGCATGTTGTATCGGGTAGCGGCGCATCCTTCCGATGAAAATTGCTATGGGCCAATAATGAATTCCAATCAGCCCATAAAAGGTGCCACATGGTACTTCCTTCATAATTCCCAAATGTTCAAGTTTTCCATCCATTTTGGGGTGCCAGGGGCCCTAAAAGAGATACTTTGGTAGATCTTGGTGGCTATTTCCAATATATCGATGATAAGTAATGATAAGAACAGTATCAGCACCTCGCAATTTCCAGGTTCAACTTTCCATTTTAGTGGTTGCTGTGTAAACAGTACCCATTTAATAGCTCATAACTTCCAACTCAAAGCTTAAAGCATCTCAATCTTTTCTTCGTTAGTTCCCCTCGCAAAGGAAATCTTACACAGCACTCCATATTTCCACCTTTTCCCCAACACTGGTCACTATAAAATTACTATTATAAATACTTCAAGGTATATCATCCAAAAATTCATTCCAAACCCAACTGAGAACAAAAATCCCAGAAACCCCCCCCCCCAAAAAAAAAAAAACGTTTCTCCCAAGCTTCGTTGCTTCTCGCGTAGCGCGTGCACCTCGCGCTCCCGGCGCCCCAGATCCTCCGCGGCCTCGGCCTGCGCCGTGGCCAAGTCCTGGCGACTCCGGGAGACCTCCGCGGCCACCGACTCCTGCGCCTGTTGCGCCTCGGAGGTAGAGGCCTCGGAGCGGATGATGCGGATGGGCTGGGTATGGAAAATCAATGAACATACTGGGAATCCACAAGGAGTTCTAGAAAATAAAGATCTATAAAACTATAAATCTAAAGGGATATAAAGAGATACTGTATTCCAAAGTATCACAAAATGGCAGCAATAGCTGGTGCAACAACATCCATCGCACCACTGCCTGAAGGACGTCCAGCTCCCGCTGCAGGCTCTGGATTTGCTTCGCCATGCCACAGACCCAGCCGTTGCTTCGTGGCAAGTCGCGCACAGCCCAACGGTTGGAGTCCTGGCGCAGTGGAGCAACGGCTTGGGGTTGCTGGGGTTGGGGTGGGAAACGGCAGTCCCGAGTCCCGGCCAAAAAATTGTCCACGGTGATGTCTTGATAGGTATTTTATGGTATTTTGGTGGGATTGACCCCAGTTGTGAATCAAAAAAGGATGATCTGGCACTTCTTGCAGTAAATTCAGCTCTCCTCTGTGCCCACAATAGAGATCCAGCCGGCCGGCTCCTCAACCCTGCCACAATGTTGGACTGGGTCGAGGTGCCAAACCAATTGTCGGGGCAAATCTAACAGACTATCTATGTGTATGGTATGTTGGTATATGTATACATATATATATACAGATATATATATATATACAGATATATATATATATATATATTCATGCTAAACAAAAACCGATGAAGTCTGCTGTTTTTTTTAATTTGAACTAAACCTCTGATCAATAATTTTGTTCTTCTTCAAAGCTATTTTCACATATTTTCACATCCAGCAATCAAGTAAAAATCTGCCAAAATCCACCCCTGGCGCACCCGCCTGCCACGCACACGTCGATCCTCCAACCTGTGAATCACCTCCAAGATCTGGATCACGGTTCCAGCCTCGGTGTCTTCGCCGTTGCATGTTCCAACCAGTGCCGCTGGCTCAGGGGGGGTTCAAAACGTCATTTTGGAAGAGCCAAAGTACCTGGTACCTCCAATTGTTTGAAAGTTGTTGCTTGAAGTTTCTGGGTAGTGGTCATTTTCAGTTTTGATCGCAAATCGATGTTGCGATAAGTGAACCTTGAAGTTTACCATCTCACCATTTCATAATGGTCCATTTTCCCAAGCCAGTGGGCTATAGTGGGCTCCCTGGCATCAACCATCGAAAACGACACGCGGTTGCGAGGCACATTGAGGTTCTGAATCTTCGCGGAGCCCTTCTCAGGTCCCACGGTGAGGGTGACTGTTTGCGAGACGACCTTTGGGGCGATCGACAAGCCAGGTTGGAAGATGAACCTCCCAATTCTATGGATTTGAAATTTTGAAGAAAAAAAAACGAGGATCGGATGGGCTCTAGCTCAAGCCAATTGGATCCAATTGGATCCATCATGGGGTTCACCTCCAAATATGGGCTGTTTTGGGAATCCACCCAGCTGAACCAGGCTGAAGCCCCATCCCCTGCAGCTGCGGTGCATACATGCCTGGACTGTCCTGGGAGGCAAGGCTTAGAGGCCTATTCCAACCAAGAACTGTTAGGTGGAAACAAAATCGGTGAAGAAATGGGAAGTTTGTGAAGAGTGGTTTCTCCATGTTGGCAATGGTTAACAGAAAATGGGTTTGAAGTTGAAATTGTTGGAATCTGGAAACCCCCATCCAAAAGCTATCGAAATCTGTGAAGAGGCTATACCATGGCGGACTATCTCTGCTGTGAATAGCCACAGCCACCCCACTAGCCCAGCTGAGTTGCAATTGCAAGCAGCCTCAGTCGGACATGTTCATGGGAGCCGGAGTTGTGATGTCTTCCTGACAATGTCCTTTCACCTTGCCTTCTCCTTCCAAATTCCACTACAGGATCCCCGGTTCATGAGTCAAAATGTCCAAAATATGTCTCCATCAAACATATCACCGATTGGAAACGAAGGCATCCCACCTCGCCCTTCCAGGTCCGTCAAGCCGAGAGACTCAGCAGTTTCAGGTGGCTTTATTTTGCTGGCAGAAGCTCGTGACGGCGATGGAGGACCTGCCTGGCAGCTTCATGGGGACGTCCCGGTGATGGGATGCCATGGTCTATGGCTAATCGCTTCCCCGAGAAATAGTAAACACCCCGTCCCAAACCATGGTTTAGTAGGGGATTTACACATATTGGGACCCACTTAGGCTGTGTTTAATATTAGGGGGATGGGATTGTAAAGATCACCATCTTTGCTGGTTGGAACCCATCAAAGCCGGGCAAATGCGCCTGGTGCTTCAACTCGTCCTGAGGCGCTTGGCTTTCTGCTGAACATCAAGCTCCATGTGAAAGAATGGAGAATGGAGCAATTGGATTTACATTTAGGGTGCATGGTTTATCTTTTTAGGGTTTTACGGCTTTAGTATGACCGGGTTCAAATGACATGTGCAATGTCGCACAGGTCCCAGAACTGTGCTTTTCAAGAATGCCAGAATAACCCATAATTTACAGTATTTTGAGTGCCTCGGACAAAACGAAGTGTTTTGCCTTCCTTATAGTATAATTAAATCAGTTTAAATCTATCTTTTGTCGCCTTCAATCATTCGCAAACATATCAACCAAACAAATAGAAGTCGGGGTATACAAATGGTGGCTGAATATCTTCTATGATGGAGGTATGTGATGTATGTGATGTACTTCCTAATTCTTCATTTCTGCAGGCACCCAAGATTTGCTCCTCAGCTTCTCTCAGCACTTTGGTGGCCAACTGCTCCGCAAGGCCCTGCTGCATCTCCTGTACCCTGGGTTTTCGGAAACACCTGGGGTTTTCGGAACCAATGGGAATTCCACCAGCCAAAATAAGGACTTAACCAGTGCTGGATATGGATATGGATCCATATGGTTCTGTGATACACAATGGGATAGATCGGATAGATATATACCTCAAAATTCCAAATCGATTCAAACCTTGCTTTCCCATTGAGATATGACTATCAAGTGAGGTATACTCCATTTCGCATGGAAAAAACAATTTATCCTATGTGGCCATTTGGAGGTGTCCTAAAATGGGTGCATCCCCAAATCATTCAAGTCATGACCATGACTGAGTATTGAAACAACCATGAAACCATTGTGACTTGGGGATTCACCATTTGAAGAACGCTCCATATTTTCCCATACATTCGTTGGTTGCCCCAACAGTTCCACAGCCAAGCTGCAGGCGGCGATTCTCAGCCTCAAGCTCCTGGATTCTGTCCTTTTGGGTGGCGAGCCAACAATGCCATGGGATGCCATGGAAAGGGGTGCAACAAATGGGAATGTAAAATGACCAGCAGCAACATGAATATGTATAAATATATGGTGATACCTATGACCTATGTATATATATATACACACACAGTTAGAAATGAATATACTTGGAATTTATCATATCAAATAAAAAGGGAATATGATTTAATGGATGCGCAGGAACATCTCACAAAAGCATCTATATAAACCCCAACAATTCCATACAGACTAAATCTAAGTCAATCTATATAAATCAATCTAAATCAATCTAAATCAACCAATTCATGAAGAATGCCACCCCATCCTCTTGCGTCCCTCCCTCCATCAAGCTACCTCCATGCTGGATGCTTCCAACGTGGGCGCAGCCTGACGCGATGGGGCTCATGAAATGATGGTGATTCCATGGTTTACGACCTGAATTTGAGTATGTCATGTGTGTTTGCTGAAATGCTCCATAACAACAATATTGTCATGGGTAGTTGTTCAAAAAACAACTCCAATACTAAATCAGGGTTTCTGGGTGTGAAGGGATTATTTCCAAAGCCACACCCCAATACGAAATGCTGGAAATACATGAAAATACTGGAAGTACCTATTTCCAACGATGGGAAAAATCAATCACAATGAATCCAGCATTTCCCAAGTGAAGTAGCTGGTTTTTGAGCATCAAAATCCCATGACCCATGGGCCAATCATAGCCAATCATCATCCCAGTGCCTTCTCATCAGAGGTTTGGAACCTCTCCAGCTGCAGTTGGATGAATCGCTCCTGCAGCTGATTCAGTTCGCCCCTCTCGGTCTCCAATTCGGCCTCCAGCCGAGCACGATCCTCACGCAGCTTGGAGTTCTCCAGTTCCAAAATGTCGATCGCAGCGCTGGGAACATCCTCAGGGTTGCCCTCAAGTGATTTTTTGGGAGGTTTCCATAAATGGGGATACCCAAAAATGGAGGTTTATATATATTGGAAAATCCTATTAAAATAGATAATTTGGGGGTACCACCATTTCAGGAAATATCCATTTTCAAAAAAACTGAACGGATCCCGGGCATCCCATGTAGATAAAAACCCTCGGAATACAAGTGAAATATGTTGACAGGGTTTTAGTGTGGCACATGGAACAACTCAAGCATCCAGCGATTGCCCCACAAACTCTGAACAGTGGGGCTCTTGTTTACTTGAAGAGGAGTAATCTTGTTCAGGGCGGAGTGGCCAATCAGCGTACTTTTTAAGACCGCAAGGCACGGTATTTTTTGATTGACAGTCTTCACCTGCATGTTCGAATTCTGTGTGGTTGTCATTATCTGTCATGTGTTTTTGTGTTCTCTTAATCCCATGCCCGATTATGGCATTATGGTACATCAGTCAAGAGCGTCATACAATCCGACGAAGAATTACTTGTCTCAGTGTCTCAGTTCCACGCCTGCTGAGACACAGGTTCGGCCGATCTTTCATCATAGGCTGCCTGCAGCGCCGCGAAGCGTTCCTGAAGCTCATCGAGTTCCCCCCTCTCCATCTCCAACTCGGCTTCCAGTCGTGAACGGTCCCGCTTTTCCCGGATGAAATCGTCTTGCAGCTTGGAGTTCTGCAGTTCCAAGAAGTTAAGTCTTGCAAAGTCCACATCGGCACCCAAGCTGGGAGCTTCCACCTCAATGTGAGCCTTGAAGGGGTTTAGGAATAACTGTTGCCCTAAAACCATTCATGTCAAACCTGGATCAATTGAGCCTTTGGCTCTCTTATTGTGGAGGTACAATTTTCGTAACAGATTGTCAATCTTTGATGGCACCCCTCCAATCAATCACCCATTGCGTATCAATCACCCAGGATGTATCAATCCAGGGGATGTCAATTTCATTCCAAGCCTTCTCAGAGTCCAGGGTCTGGAATTTCTCCTCATATTCCGCTTTGAGGAGACCCAGCTGTTCCTGCAACTCCCGCAGCCTGCCTTTCTCGAGCTGCAACTCTGCTTCGACCCTGGAATGATCATCCCTCTGCCTGAAAAGATCATCTTGCCTCAGTGATGCCCACATCATCACGCTTTTGGGATCGACAACCACCAGCAAATGGCAACCCCAGATTGACAAAACCAAGAGTTTTCCATCTATGGTATTTGCGAGGTAAGCTTTCATATTGGACATCATCAATCCACGGGTAATGGACCACTTGATACACATCTTATATCGCCACCTGGGCTGTTTACACCAGTCAAACAATCAAGATCCACTACTCTGCTGGGTACAACAATGGCAAAATTCCCTCCAAATATGTTCTTAATCCAATCCCAGTAAAAAATCGCGGAGAGAAAAACGGCTAGCCAACACAACCCTTAACTCACCCCTTGGTTTGGCATTGGATCCAATCATTTTGGGTGTCAATTTAGGCGGAATTAAAAACTATATCGGGTGATTGGAGTTGAGTAGTATACCCCAACAACATCAATAACCCAAGGATAAACATCCATGAATGAACCCATCCCAATTCTACCATAAGTTTTTTTTGAGAAAAAAACATCATCCATTCCCAGTTCTGGTTTTTGCAAGTCCTGCAGCCAGCTGCAGTTTGGAGTTCTCCATTTCCAAGGTCTCGATCTTCTCCGACTGCTCCCGCTCCGTGGCGCTCAAAACGCTCATCCCACTGACCTCTTCGGGCGCCGCAGGCGCGGCCTCGCGCAACTGTAGCAGCTCCTGCTCCAGGCTGCGCTTCTGGGACTCCAAAGTGCTGCAGAGGAGCTGCAATTCCTGGCGCAAAACAGTTGTTTATACGAATTTATATGTAATTTTCACAAGTTACCCAGCACAATCCCTTTCAAACATCAAAAAAAATACGTAGAAAAAAAATGATTGTTGATCGTTATTTGGTAAAAGGTGGTTTGACCAAACAGAACTAAGTTCGCTTGACGGGTGTACAATCCAAAAATGGGAGGATTGACTGACTGACGCCTTCGGGTCCAAAAAAAATGATTGGTTGGAATTGGCAAAAATCAAGTGCGAGTGATTGAAATATAATATACATCCGTCACTGTTTCCAGAAATTTCATGATCATATAATGATATAACATTTACATGTTGATAATTTTCCACTGAAAAATTAATCAAATCATTGTCAAAACATGTAGAAATATAATGATAATGTGCCGCTGGCACCACCCACTCCTCCAGCTCTGGTGGTTCAAATCGGCTACCCTCCAAATCGGCCACCTTCGTTTCCTGGATCCCAACGTGTTGGCGGTAAAGCTGCAACGGGCAACCCCTAAGGGGCACGCAAGTTCAAGGATTGCTAAAATGATTGTTCTCTATAATTTCTGTATGTTTGAACCGTTGGTGCAATTGTCCTTCGGAATTTTATGAACGGGATAGCACTTGACAATCTTAAGCCTTGGGGGCCCACCAACGAATGATGCCAATTCAATGATTTTATGATTTCGTCATTACGTGCAGCAGGCCATGCTGCCAAACCATACCCGTACAATCTCCAATACCATTTTCATTCTATTGAAAACCACGCCGAGGATCTTTTACTGTTGGTTTTAAACACTATTCCTACGACGCAAGCAAGACCAGGGCAAACCATAGCCATCCATAATCTACGAAATTTGACACTTCGGAGGATATTACTTTTCCCTAAACAGCGTGTCCACACTGAAGTTTTCTTACGGTAAGTGTAAAGGCCGGTGCTTCATCAGGGTGGTCGCGATTGTGGGCCCCGGCATTTTTCATATAAACTCTCGCGCAAAATGGCTCTTGTGAAACGCCCAAGTGCGTTTCGACCGCGCAAGCTCGCACAAACCGACGGTCGCAATTGTGGGCCCCTACATTTTTCCCGTAAATTCTCGCGCGATATGCATCGATATGCGATATGGTTTTTGTGAAATGCCCAAGTGCATTTCGATTACGCAGGCTCGCACAAGGTGTGGTCCGCGGTCTTGGCCTGCGGCATTTTATCTGTGAATTCTCGCATGTGACATGTCCAAGTGCATTTCGACTGCGCAGGCTCGCACAAAGTGTAGGTCCCACTCTTGGGATCGGTCCTCCTCCTCAGCATCATCTTCCTCCTCCTCCTCAACGCCATCATCTTCCTCCCCCTTGACCTCATCATCCTCAACATCATCAACCTCTACCCCATCTTCCGCAACATCATCATCTTCCTCCTTCTCAACATCATCATCCTCCACCTTATCATCCTCCACCGCATCTTCCGCAGTATCATCCTCATTCTCATCCTCATCAACATCATCCTCGATATCATCATCCTCCACCTCATCATCCTCAACATCATCATCCTGCATCCCATCATCCTCAACATCATCATCCTCAACATCACCGTCCGCAACCGTATAATCCTCATCACCCTCATCACCCTCATCATCATCATGATCATCATCAGCATCATCAAATTTATCATACATTATCCTCCCACCCCCCGCGCTGTTTGGGGTCTCTTGCCGGGATAATTAATTTGCCGGCTAAGCGCGTGCTGCATCCTTTTTCTATTGGCATAGCTGGTTAAATATCGGTTGTTGTTTCCTAAACCTCATTTTGGGTTGTTTAAATCTCCATGTTCCATTGACATTGCTTAAAACAGCGTCTTTATTTCTTAAACATCTAGTTTTGGTTGGTAAACTCATCCTTTTTCCATTGCCCTCGATGGATCAAGTATATCCCACTACATCCCACTATTCCACCAGTTTTGATTTTTAAACTCAAATTTTTGGTGATGCGATCCTTATTTTGTTGATGATGAAATTACGAATTTTCCATTTCTATATAGCAAGTCGCAACCGCCAAATAATAGGAAAACTAAATCCCACCAAAATAGTGATTAATACAAATCACCTTTCCATCTTCTTCAACATCCATCAAATTTCATCACACAAAACCATACAAAACCACCATTTTTCCATTGCCATAACATAACCCCCCCTTCCAAGCGTCCAAATCCATCAAGCTCTGCCGCAGCTGGTCCCGCTCTGCCAGCAGCGCGCTCGGCGACAACATCATGGACCCAGGGCTCGAGGCTCCAAAGCTCTCGCCGTCGCCGCGGCGCCGGGCTGCCGCCCTGATACAAGCCGGGGATGGGGCAGTTCCCGCGAGAAACGCGAAAGGCCCATCGGGATGTCATTGTTTTTTTAATGAAAATATATGGAAATAGTTTATATAATTTCAAAAGTAATGCTGTGTGGAAGGATACGGTGGAAGGGTCAATCCTAAAAAATGATGAGGGCGCGGTACGTTGGGTACGATGGTGCGGTACGTTGGGTACGGCACGGTACGGCACGGTACGGTGGGTACGGTGAGTACGGTGGGTACGGTGGGTTCGGTGGGTATGGTACGGTGGGCACGGTACGGTGGGCACGGTACGGTGAGCACGGTACGGTGGGCACGGTACGGTGGGCATGGTACGGTGGGTACGGTGGGTACGGTGGTACCGTGGTACGGTGGTACGGTGGTACGGTCGTTCGGTGGTACGGCGGTACGGTGGTACGGTGGTTTGGTACGGTGGGCATGGTGGGTGTGTACGGTACCCATCGTACCGTCTGTACCGTACCGACGGTACCCACCGTACCATACCCATCGTACCCACCGTACCAAGAGACTGTACCAGTGTACCAAAACTCCGTACCCACCGTACCGTACCAATAGAAAGTGTCATATGTACCTACCCGTGCTGGATCATCAAAGAACATGTTTTTCATCGTTCTTGAAATTAGATAAGAAATAATTAATGTTCAATGTGAAGGGCATGAAGGGAAATTCATTTGAATGCCATGCGAGGTTGTGTGTTGAAATTAGTTACAAGTTACAAGCAAACCTACGCGGAATTATGTAGAATTAATGGCCCGCCGCAACTCTTCAGAAAATAAATTTTGTTTTGAGCCGCCTGAAATACTGGGATTTTTATTTGGCATCAAGCGTTACTTTAGCGATTTGATTTGGTTTCATGGTACAGCTACACTGAGGGAAACTGTGCGGTTGTGCGGGAAATAATTCTATATATATTGTTGCTGTCTCGCAAACCTTGGGATACAATCCACCCCATAAATTTGCTACAAACTTGACATCTGCGCCCTTTTTGGCGTCATGCCCCTACTAAATAGAATTGTCGAGGTGTTGTGAGGGCGCTACAACTTGCCGAGGGATAATGGGCCGTCATGGGCACCATGTCATCTATAGAAGGGGATCGAATTACAACAGGATATTATTGAGCGACAAACGGTTGTATTCTGTTGTATGCCTCTGCTCTACCCCAGCACATCCTCATTGACTCAAGGATTGACAGAAAAGGTTGCAATCCATTCCTGACCCATCGGGGCAGGTTGGATGCCAGTTCGTTGATCTCGGCCCATCACAAAATCGCAACTGGTTAACCATGATCATAAGCAAAACATGTATGCACATGTGGGACAAGACCAACATGTTGGCAGATTGCAGAGGGGATTAACATCTGCGCATGAATCACCCGAACCCCCTCCACCTCCCTCTTTCGAGGATGCTCGAGCTATCGTCTCCATAATCGCTTTGGGTGGCCTTGGTGAGTACATGTTCGTGCAAATAGGAACTATATCAATGCCAACCACCGGATTTTCTGGGAATGCCCATGTTTTCAAAATGTGCTGCCTCAAAAATATTGGTAAATATGATTTTGTGGGTCCCTGATGGCCCACGTGATGCTCGAATTTTTGACACTGTAAGCCACAACCAAACATTCCCGCCAAGCGCTTGGCTACAGCTTGTTGCATGACTGACAGCCACCATCGCTGCCTGCGAACCGAGCGTGCTGAATTTTGCATTGACATAACCTTGCAACTTGGCCCTCGCAATGATCAAATTGAAAACATGTTCAATTATGTCGAGCATTATACACCCCGTTTTCGACAGCCATTAACTTCCGTGATTGTGTGCGCGGGCTGGTTTCAGAGATTGTCCTCTGTTTCAAGAGCGTTTCAACAAATCATGCTGCAACTGTCCGGCCTCTCTTCCTCGTCCATCAGCTCCATGAATACAGACTACAAAGGCGAAGGGCACAGCGGCCGATGTAATTGATTAGTCGATATGTTTTGGTTCCATGGAAAGATTGGTAAACTGTTTTTGCGGCACTTCTTCCAATACACCTGGGTAAGCAAGGTGATTTGTTTCGTTTTTCCTCCATCATATGGATATATATCATTGGTTTTCGCCGAAACATTCACAAACTATTCAAATCTAACCTGCAAGTGGCAGATTGGTGAAGCAAACGCAATTTCGGAACATTTCCCCACACAACAACTGACGCACTGGTTTCTAAGAACGACATGCATGCAACAAATCCCCTGAAATATTTTACAGGTCAAGCCGTCAGTCTTGATTTTGGAATAAATTTGTTTTTGGATGTTTTTGGATCTAAATTCCACTACAGAATAACTTTCGCACAACTCTCCATATAGAATTGTTCGTGCAATCCCCTGCTGGAATTTCAGAAGCCCTTCGAATTTCTAAGAAAACTAAACGCGGCGCGCAATTTCTTCAGTATGTATGAGTGTTTTTATTCCGGGGTTGAAACCAAAACATGTTGTTCTTCTGATTTTTTGATGTCTTCAAATGATGTTGTTTGGAATGGCGCTCGTGATTTTACAGTGATGTTTGCTCAGTCGTGCCTTGGTGCGGATTTTTTTAACGGAAGTGTAGTGGTTCAACGGGGGCACCTGTGCGGATTTTACAATGATATCATGTGCTGTAAATCAGAAAACACAACCGGAGATAACCACCAGAAAACCGTGTAAAAAAAAAAAATATCCCCCTTCCCCTCCATAACAACCTCGCGAAGACTGTTGCGGACGGCTGCGGGCAGCTGCGGGCGGCTGCGAACGCAAACGCAACGTCCAGCGAACACAGCCTCAGCTACGCACTCGGGAACAAACAGTGGCGTGGAAAAAAAACGAAGCCAAGGTGCAGGGGCGGACGGTGAACCAATTCCTGAGGCAAAGCAGGGACTCAGGAGGAAGGCGAGAACGAAGAAGAAGGAAAAAACACCAAGAAAAGAAACAGATGCGAAACAAACGAAAGTTAAATTCCACGTGCGGGTCCAAGAACCTTTTTTTTGCTCCCACAACTGCGCAACAAGCCCGGAGCACAGCGGCTGACCCCCAGCACACAATTGCGAGACGATATTCGCAAGCCCGCACGGTTTGCCAACGTGTTTGCACAATACTTGGCCAAATGGGCAACACTACCAGCGACGCAGCCACATCCTGAATGAGACATATGGCCTCAGCAAGGATGTGATACACTGACGACCCCAACAACTACTCCCACGAAACATTGTGAATTTCACGCAACCTTTGCAAGCCGCTCTCATGCACGTATTCGTCGTCACAACTACTGCACCAGGCCCATATGTGGCCAGCGTCTGTTTGAAGATTTTTCTTTTCCGCACACCTTTTTTCCGCGTGGTTGGAGGTGAAACGAAATCCTGTTTTTTACTGGCCAGGGTCCAGCTGTGCACAATCCAGGAAGGGGGAGAGGGGGTGAAAACGAGGGAGGGGGGAAGGGTGCTCCTTGGCTACGGAGGGAGCCGAGAAGGAGCCGGAATTGTTGACGTCAAATCTAGGACGTCGCGGCGTCTTGGAAGAGGAACCTCCTTGGGCAAAGGCCGTTTGGGCAGCATGGGTGAGGAGGGCAGACCACTGGGCTATGAATGCCTAAAGGTTCCAAAGATTGCATGCTCTGTGAACGACGTCACATTGTCTTTGTTGCCATACACATTCTGTGAGAGTGCAGACATATCCCTTGTCATCTGAAGAGCTCCGGGCATCAATGCAACTGCAGGCATCGCAGGCCAAGCACCAGCAGCGTTGTTGGGCAATGGATTCGATGCTGACAGCACGTAGTAATTGCTAGAACTCTTCACTGCATTATCTCTGGTATAGAGGAAGCTTGGGATCTGGAGGATTTTGAACAATTTGCTGATGCTTGTCTCGTGTTCTTCATGCATCTGCATATAGGACACGTTCGGAGGAACGCTCCCTGCGTGGTTCCGAATCGTCACTGGCCTGTACCTGTTCGAGTAGTTGTAGATCTCTCCCAGACCGGCCAATCTTGGCCTATCCCAAAAGGGCAACTCAATATTTGCATATTGACTCTGAGGAAAACGTGGGCAGCAGCATTGGCTCCGATGGTCGTGGCTTGATCAAAAGCCCTCTTCACATACAGAGACCTCTGGTACCTTGCTCCATAAGATCGCTCAGCCACATAGCGTCCAAGATTTGGAAGCAATGCAGCCAACACTGGTTCGATTGGTTTGCCAAATGCTAATTGGCTGAAGCACCCCTGCAAAATGCAAGTCTCTTCTTGCAAGGTGGCAATCACAATCGTCTCCACCTCATCAAAGGCGTACGGAATGTCAGCGTAGAATGTATCGACTACCAACTCCGTATTGTCCGCGGGCACTTGGACCGACATGGTTTGTGTGTTCCGCTTGAGCCAAAATGGCTACGGTGTTTGCGGCGAAGTTCACTTTGAACTCCACGCCCGAATGGGGAAATTGGTCAACTATGATTCATATGTTGTCTTCGACTTCATAGACCGTACCACCTCCATACTATTGCTCATTTTAATCCAGAATCCTACGACATCCTGTTGAAAATTATCATTCTGGGGGTGCTGTTGCGGCATTTCGTTTGACATACGGTGTTGTGCACATGTCATCCCTGCAAACTTCATGCCACTGTGCGACGCGCGCCACCTCCGCCGCGGGATTCGATCGCTTCGATCCAAAGATAGGGACATCACAACCGACCAATGCCGTTTTTTGGGGTGTTTGTAATACTTGGCGTAGCTGTGAGCATGTGTGTGAGTGAAATTTTTCCCTACTGTTATAGATGCAGTGTCATGCGCTCACTGTAACAGATCGACGCTCTCCACATCCAACTTCGGGAATCATCAACAAAGGTTGGATGGCTATTCCATTGAAGGAATTGTCATCGTTTTTTTCTTTTTACGTGAACCCTTTTCCTGACACCACCGTAAGCCCGTGCATCACTGGAGTTTGTTGCCGGAGCCTACGGCGATTCTGGCAGAAACACACTGAATGGTTGCTGATGTCACTCATGTTGATGACCAAGCAGGATTGAGCCCGCCGCCAACGTGCTTGTGGACCAGCCGAGGAGGGGAGGGGTAATTAGCTGAGAAACGTTTCGCAATTGCAGATCCCAGCCCCCCCACAACCTTGCTAAAGCAAGAGGGACCTCAGCTAGCAGAAACTAGTTTTCGGATACCACCTACTTGTGCTCTAGGATGCTTTGCAAATAATTTTGTCAAAAAAAATTGTTTATAAAATGGGTCAGCCAACATCCGGACAACAAAGGGGAAAAAAAATTCAGACCTCGTTCCATTGCTTTTGGACCTGGCGACTTTTCATGAGCCTTACTACTTTTCTTTGGAGATGGCTACCGTTTTTTGGACCTGCACACCCTCCTGCTTGACCTGCGCGCCCTCCTCCTTGACCTGCGCGCCCTCCTGCTGGACCTGGCCCTTCCCCAGGCCAAACCCCCTTTGGATAGATTCTCCAAGCCGCGTCTTGGTCGCAATTCTTCAGACAGTGGGGGCTAGAGCTGCGCTAGCATGCCACATGGCAGGAAGCATTTCAGTACACCGTGTCGTTCAATTCCCTTTCTGCCCTCTTCTCCATTCTTACTTTTCACACCTCGTCCGGTTTTCTTCGGTTACATAAGGGTTCCGCTTGGTGTCAACCTGGGTGAAAGTGCCTCACTTGGGAACTATTCATCTGGTTTCAATATCTAAATTTCTTCCCTTTCTGCCCCCCATCAAACGTCCTGCATTTCCTGCATTTGCTGGGTTTCAATATCTATCTCTGCAATTTTTTGCGTCCATCTTGTTTCAATATCTACATTTCCCCTCCGAGTGCCCCTCCACAATTTTCTCCATTCATTTCGTTTCATATGTGGCACCACCGTGGCCTCTTTGCAATTTCTTGCAAGCCTCTTGTTTCAGTATTCCAAAGTTGTCGCGCGCCTGTGCCTCTCGGCCACTTCCTGCATTCATGTGGTTTCTCCCGCTCGTCTCTCCACAACTTCTTGCATGCGTCATCTCTCAGCAACTGACTGCCCTCATCTTGCTTTCATATTTAAATGTCTCACCCCCGAGGGTAATCTCAATTTCCTGCATCCATTTGGTTTCATATATAAGTTTCCCCCCGTTGTCCTCTCCACAATTTTTTGCGTGTACGTTGTTTCAATATCCGAATTTATCCTGCACCCATGTGCCTCTCAGCAACTTCCCGCATGCATTTGGTTTCAATATTTTGCCTTCTTCTGTCTCTCAACATTTTTTTGCGCTCACCTGGTTTCAATATCTAACTTTCCCCCTGTGCCTTTCATCACACGTCTTTAATTTCCTGCAGTCATTGGGTTTCAATATGTATGCCCTCCAGGGAGTGCAGCGCCCTTCTCCTTGTAACACATTGGGTTCTTCACCTCCTTCCCATGCTACCCTTTTCTCAATTTCGACCCTTCACACCACTTTCGGACTTTCAGTTGCGCAGGGGCTCAACTTGGTGTCAAGCTGTGTGAAGGTGCCCCACTTGGGGGCATACACCTGGTTTCAATATCTAGGTTTTCCCCCCTGTTACCTCTCAGTTAATTCCTGCATTCGTTCATTTGGTCTCAAGACTTCGCCTCTGGGTTCCTGACAATTTTTCGCATGCATCTCAACTTAGTTTCAATGTCTAGGTTCCCCCGCTTGTCTTTCAACAACTTTTTGCGCTCATCTGGTTTCAACATCAAATTTCCCCTCCCCCCCATGCCTCTCATCACACCTCATAAATTTCCTGCATTCGTTGGGTTTCAACCCCCATGCTTTCTAGGGAGTGCAGCGCCCCTCTCCTTGTGACACATTGGGTTTCCCACCTCGCTTATTCTGCCTTCTCCTTCTTAGATTCTACTCTTCACACCTCTGTGCCCCACTCCGGGCATTCATTTTTGTTTTTTCCTCGCGCCTTTTTCCGCCGTGTCTGTGCTTGGTCCCCAAAAAACATTTAGGGGTGCTGACTGTTTTTATACTGGCCAGTCTCCAGATGCGCACAAAGTCCACAGCAAAATCCACCAAAGTAAGTCCAGAGATGCGCCCTTACCTCCCAGGGCGTCGACTGGGGGCGGGGGCGTCTTGTGTCTGGGCGAGGAGATGCCGGAAATGGGCAGCAACAACAACACTCGGTAACAAATGCCATGTCTCAAAAGTGAAATAGCAAGAAAACCCCGAACTTGATCCTGTGTAGTAAGCCAGGCATGTTTAAGCTATCATTATAAAAATCTCTGCCAGCCTTACTCTGGAAATCAATGATTTAGTTATTTTATCATTTTTTCATTTTGGTTTTCATTCATTTTTTTATCATAGATATGCACATTTTTTTTCATATGTCGTTCCTTATTTTTGGAGTTTTCATTTTTTCAGTACTAATTCTAGTGATTGCATAGTTGTGGTTTTTTTTTGTTTGTTTTATGATGTTTTTAGGTCCGGTGTATTGTAATGTGTTGAAGTGTATCTAATTCCTTTGCTCATTCCACAGTAGCTACTCCGTGCCTCACAAAATGAATATAATTATTAACATCTAATCTTGGCTTATCTGAGCTTGAGTGGGCTGGGCATTGTAGGGCTGGAGGTGGAAGAGAAGTTAGGTGAGCTGGCTGGTAGGGCCGGGATGGTGGAGTTGG